>Ga0209997_10000007_pt1 | contig 52425 bp, 55 predicted proteins | sample CR04metaG_FD_182079 | JGI IMG/M metagenome (GOLD analysis project Ga0209997, IMG submission 182079) | Deep subsurface microbial communities from Mariana Trench to uncover new lineages of life (NeLLi) - CR04 metaG (SPAdes) (version 2) | ecosystem: Environmental > Aquatic > Marine > Ocean trench...
GTTCGGTCCCTATCCGTTGTGGGTGTTAGAGATTTGAGGGGAGCTGCTCCTAGTACGAGAGGACCGGAGTGGACAGACCTCTAGTGTGCTGGTTGTGTCGCCAGATGCATTGCCAGGTAGCTATGTCTGGAAAGGATAACCGCTGAAAGCATCTAAGCGGGAAGCCAACCCCAAAACAAGATCTCTCTTTTCCCTTCGGGGAAACAGTAGACTCCTTGTAGACTACGAGGTCGATAGGCCGGGTGTGTACGCACAGTAATGTGTTCAGCTAACCGGTACTAATCAGTCGCGAGGCTTGACCTTAAAAAATTCCCGGAGAGGGTGGATACCCTCCACCCTCTCCTTCAGTTACTTACTTCGATATTCAATTGTCACTAAATTCTCCCCCTGGTAAAGGGGGATGGGGGGATTCCCCCGGTCACTCAAAACTTGTCGAAGGGTGACCTTGAATGAAAAGTTTTTCCCGGTCTTGTTAGCGGAGGGGCCACACCCGTTCCCATTCCGAACACGGCAGTTAAGCCCTCCAGCGCCGATGGTACTGCACGGGAGACTGTGTGGGAGAGTAGGTCAACGCCGGGTTAATACTTCAAAACCCGCTCTGGAACCCCGGAGCGGGTTTTTTTTATTCCCAACCTTAAAATTTTTGCTCAAACCTATTTTGGTGTACCGATAAAATTACCGATCCAACCGCCTCATCCCCTGCTGGTTCTGCTCGACCTGAACCTGCCGGTGCTCGACGGCTACCAGGTCCTTAAACGCATGAAGGAGGATGAAAAGACCCACCGCATCCCGGTGATCATCCTGACCACCACCGACGATCCCCGGGAAATCTACAAGTGCTACGAACTGGGGTGTAACGTCTACATCACCAAACCGGTGGAATACGACCAGTTCTCGGAAGCCATCCGCAACCTGGGATTATTCCTGCAAGTCATCAAAGTCCCCGATGGGGAGTAACGGTCATGATGGAATCTAAAAAAGCGCGAATTCTTTATATGGAAGATGACCTCGGCCTGGGCCGCCTTCTGCAAAAGTGCCTTGAGAAAGAGGGTTATGCCGTCACCCTCGCCCCGGACGGCGAACAGGGCCTCGCCCTGCATCATGACCATCCGTTCGATCTCCTGTTGATCGACAACTCCCTGCCCGGAAGTTCCGGTCTCAATATCATCCGGGACCTGGGTTCCCAACCGAGTCCGCCCCCGATGATTATGGTCACCGGCACCGGAGACGAAAAAATCGCCGTCAAAGCCATGAAACTGGGGGCCAGCGATTACATCGTGAAAGACGTGGACGGCCGATACCTGGAGTTGCTGTCGACGGTTATCGAGGAAGCCCTGTTCCGCAAACGCCTCGCAATGGAAAAAGAAGCGGCGGTCACCGCACTCACCCAGAGTGAACAGCGGCTCAAGCAAAACCTCACCCAACTCCAGGAAATTGTAAATGGCACCGGTTCGGACACCGGCGAAATCTTTTTCCGCTCCCTGGTGCGGCATCTCGCTTCCGCGCTCAACGCCCGGTATTCCTTCATCGGCGAGCTGGTCGGTGAGGCTCGGGATACCATTCAGGTCCTGGCGGTATGGAGCGGTGAAGAATTTGGGGAAAATTTTCAATACCCGCTGGCGGACACGCCTTGTGCAAATGTGGTGGGACGCCAAGCCTGCTATTACCCCCACCGGGTCAAGCAGAAGTTTCCCAAGGATGTTTTGCTGACCCAGATGAATATCGAATGTTACCTCGGGGTTCCGTTGTTCGATTCCTCGGGAGCCCCCCTGGGACTGTTGTCGGTGATGCACGATCAAGAATTAATCGACCCCAAAAACGCCCAGTCGATTCTCAGTATTTTCGCCTCCCGCGCCGAGGCCGAGATCGAACGTCAACGGGTGGAACAGGACTTGATCGCCGCAAAAATCGCATCCGAGAAAGCCAATCAGGCCAAGTCGGAGTTTTTATCCCGCATGAGCCACGAACTCCGAACCCCAATGAACGCTATCCTGGGCTTCGGCCAACTTCTGAAAATGGATCCGCATGAATCCCTCAGTAAAGAAGACCAAAAAAGCGTGGATTTTATTCTTGAAGCGGGAAAGCACCTGATGAATCTGATTGATGAGGTTTTGGACTTATCGCGCATCGAATCCGGCAAACTGGAACTGGCTATAGAAAGGGTACAGGTGGACCAAATCACCGAGGAAGTGCTCAACATGATCCTCCCGCTGGCGGAAAAACAGGGGATCCGCATCAACAACCATATATCCAAAATTCCCGGCCTTCAGGTTCTGGCCGACCGGCTTCGCTTCAAGCAGGTTATGTTCAACCTGCTGTCCAATGCCATCAAGTACAACCGAGCCCAGGGAACGATCACCCTGGAGGCGGAACATACCGCCCGGGGCACCGTACGTCTTCACATCGCCGACACCGGCCTCGGCATCGCCCGGGAAAAACAAAAGGACTTATTCGAACCGTTCAACCGGCTGGATGCCCAATCAAGTGAAATCCAGGGCACCGGAATCGGCCTGGCCATTACCAAACGGTTGATGGCGCTGATGAATGGCTCGATCGAAGTGGAAAGCACCCTGGGCAAAGGTAGCCGCTTCTCGGTCGAATTCCCCAAAATCTGAGCCTATTCGCCTTAATGCTTTCCCTTACTCATTTATATTTCTTTTCCAAGGCATTTTCTGGTCACCACGCGACGGAGAGGCTGAGGGAGCCGAATTCGCTGAGTTCTTTCTGGCCGTCAAACTCGGGTGTTAAAGTTTCCTCCGGGCGTGGCCCGGTCACCACCCACAGGTATAAGTGACGCTGATGGAGCCAAATTCGCTTACTTCCTTTTGGCCATTGAATTCGGTCGATCGGAACACCTGGGAAAAGGCAAACCGGAAGTGATACACCACCAGCGCAAAGCCGGTATATAAATCGCCGACGAATATTTTCTTGTCGACCTGATGGCTGGCGGCAAAGGTGTTGCCGTCGAGAAAGATATTAACCCCGACCATCCGGCCCTCCCCTCCAACATAGACATACCAGGCGAGGGGCTTTTCTTTATTATATTTAAAAAAGTCGGAGCCCTGGGCACCCGGCCGGATGCGCGGGGGACCAATATCCACCGGCAGGTTCACTCCCAAACGGAACATCATCCCGGCGGAGGCGTAGGTATACACATTCCCAAAAGCCGCGCCCACGCTTGGCATAAAATCCACCTGCAATCCGCTATTATTTTGAGGAGTCAACTCAAAACGCCATTTACGCTCCCCGCTCAGTAAAATTCCCAGCTCGTTTTTGAGTTGGTTGGCCCAGCCCGCCGGCCTGGGCGAGTCGGAAATATTTTTATGCCACCAGGTTTGAACATCCTCGGCATAGGATTCCGGCCCCACAATTCCCACATCCAGTTCTACCGTATCGAAATACTTGATCTTGCCTTGTTGAGTGTGACGCTTGATCAAACTGACCCCCAAATATAACCAGCCGGCATAGGGACGGTCGTTCACCACCAGATTGGGATCGGTAATGTCTTCCGGCGTAAAGATATTCTGGCCCAGGATGATACTGACTTGATCCGTACTGAGACGGAGCGGAGAATCCTTTGCCGCTAAGGGTTTGAGGATATTGCGTAAGATGTCCAGCCCGCCCGATTCTTTTTCCCTCTGTTCCGGGGTGCAGGCTGAGGTATCTTCCATCTCCTCTCTGGACTCCACAAATGAAATTCGGGTGCCGTGGGTGAAATGCTGGTCCGAGCCACTGCCCCAGAGATCGTTTTCAAACAGAATATTGACCGCATAATTCCGCTTGTAGCACTTCTTAGAATCATCCTGCGCCTGCACCGGGAACCCCCACCCCAATATCAACCCCAGCACCAGGAACCTGCATCCGGTCGACCACGCTTTCAACCTTTTAACATGGATCATGATTCCCCCCTTTGCATCCCTAAGCTTATTTGATGCCAAGTATTCATAAATTTCCAGGAACTTTACTATACCGAAATTAACCCCTTGTGGCAAGCGGGACCGGCTGAAATAGTTCCCAACCGGGGCCCCCACCCTTGGTCCTGATTCTAAAGGGCGAACTCCTTCAAAAGAGGTTGATTTCAGCGCTTTTTGATTGACAACCCCCCACCCATGGAGTAGCATCGCCCGTCACCATTTTGCGGGTCGATTCAGGGATTCTTACCCCTCCGGAAAAACAGAATAACTAATGGTTTTTAAATAGTTTACGGGGTTTTGCCCGGCGCTCTTCGGGGGCGAAATCCGGGGGCGGAACCGGAAGCGTTTTATCAGGTTCCCGGACGGATGATTTCCTGTATATTGGTTGATAACTTAACGGAGCACATCCATGCTGGAATCCTATACAGGTGCGGCCATACTTTTGGTGATAGCGACGGCCATCTCGGTCGGAATGGTGGTGGCCACCACCATTTTAGGTCCCAAACGAGAATTCCCCGACAAAATGGAGCCGTTCGAGTGCGGAGAGTCTCAGATTGTTTCCCCCTACCAACGCTTCTCAGTCAAATTCTACCTGGTGGCGGTCCTTTTTATCCTGTTTGATATTGAAGTCGTATTCCTGTTCCCCTGGGCCATCCTTTACAAAAAGCTCGGCTTGTTCGGTCTGATCGAAATGCTCATATTTCTTTTAATCCTCGGCGTGGGATTGATGTATGTCTGGATCCGGGGAGGACTCGACTGGGAGTGATCGGTCATTGAATCAGCCATGAGTGATACCCACATCATCCAGAAAATAAAGGACCGGTTTGGAGACGCAGTCCAGGAAGATCATAACTTTCGCGGGGACCAGACGGTGACCCTGTCCAGGGACAAGATCGTCGAGGTCACGAAGTTCGTGAAGGACGACCCTTCCCTCGACATGAATTTCCTGATGGATCTGACTGCGGTCGATTATATGGACCGCAAACCGGTACGCTTCGAGGTGGTCTATCACTTTTATTCCTTGAAGCACAACCATCGGGTGCGGATCAAGGTCCCGGTGGATGAAGAAGACTGTATCGTGGATTCCCTGGTGCCCTTGTACAAATCGGCCAACTGGTTTGAGCGGGAAGTGTGGGACCTTTACGGCATCAAATTCAAAGGGCATCCCAATCTGAAACGCATATTGCTTTACGAAGGGTTCAAGGGCCATCCCTTGCGCAAGGATTATCCCATCAACAAACGGCAACCGTTGATCGGCCCGATAAACTGAGATTCGGATAAATTATCATGTGGATTGATCTGGCCATCACGATGGTCAAAATCATATTTATTGTGACGATCACCGTCGGCTTTTTCGCACCCGTTCTGACCTGGGTGGAACGCAAGCAGAGCGCCATCATGCAGGACCGCATCGGCGCCAATCGTGCCGATATCCTCGGGTTCACCGCCCTAGGCCTGTTTCACATTCTTTCCGACGCCATCAAAATGTTTACCAAGGAAGATTTCATTCCTCAGGGCGCCAATCGAGCCCTGCACACCATGGCTCCCATCATCGCCCTCACCCCCGCCATATTGACCTTTGCGGTGATCCCGTTCGGCGGGCAATACACGCTGTGGGGTAAAGACGTGAACCTGGTGATCTCCGATCTCGACGTCGGCCTGCTGTTCGTGTTCGCCATCGCGTCCCTGGCGACCTATGGCTACGTGGTGGCCGGCTGGAGTTCCAACAACAACTGGTCCCTGCTGGGGGCCATGCGCACCGCCTCGCAGATGATTTCCTATGAAGTGACCATGGGGTTGACCATCATCGGGGTCCTGATGGTCTACAGTTCCATGCAGTTGACCCAGATCGGCGCGGCCCAGGAAAATTTCTGGCGTTGGGGCATCTTTCTGCAACCTCTGGGATTTTTCATGTTTTTCGCGGCGTCCATCGCCGAAAACAAACGCATCCCTTTCGATGCCCCGGAAGCCGAGTCGGAACTCGTTGCGGGTTATTTCACTGAATACAGCGGACTCAAGTTCGGTATGTTCTTCATGGCCGAATTCATCGAAATGGTGACCATCGGTGCCATCGTCACTATTCTGTTTTTTGGAGCGTGGCATATTCCGTTTCTGACCACCGCCACCCTCCTGTCCATGTTTGATTTTCTGGGCGACAGCGGCGCCAATCTCGTCGTCATGCTCATCCATATAGGTGTGTTTTTCGGCAAGGTGACAATATCTATATTTGTACAAATGGTCATTCGCTGGACCCTTCCGAGGTTCCGGTATGATCAAATCATGAAACTGGGCTGGAAGATTCTGTTGCCCCTGTCGCTGGCCAATGTGGTGGTGACGGGGATCGTCATCCTGGCTTTGGAATAGGAGTCGCATTATGGCTTACTACGTCGACCGAAACGTGAAAATGACGTGGTGGGAACGTTCTTATATCCCCGCAATACTTGGGGGCATGCTGATCACATTACGCCATTTCTTTAAGAATTTGTTTGGATTCGTCCCGTTCTTTCTCGGCCAGAAAAAGGACCGGGAAATCTTCACCGTGTATTATCCGGAAGAAACGATGCAGTTTCCAATCGCCTACCGGGGGCGGCCGGTGCTGGCCTTGAATGAGAATAACCAGCCGAACTGCGTGGCCTGCGGGTTGTGTGAAATCGCCTGTCCCGCGTACTGCATCGACATCGTTCCCGGTGAAAACAGCGGAAAGCAAAACGAGATGGAACGGTTTCCCATCGAGTTCACCATCGATTACGCGGTCTGCATCTTCTGCGGCTTCTGCGAAGAAGCCTGCCCGGAAGAGGCGATCTACATGAGCGATCAATACGACATCACCATGCTCGACCGCAAAAAAATGAAATACAACATGGAACAACTACTGGTCCCGGTTTCGGAACTGAAAGACCGCATGGAGTTCTGTCGCAACATGTACGGAAAATGGAACTACTGATTTTTTATCCTCTGGCACTGGTCAGCGTCGGCCTGGCACTCGGGGTGGTCTTAAACAAGAACCCCATCGGGTCCGCGGTGTGCCTGATCGGGATGATGCTGGGCCTCGCGGCAGTGTTCGTCCTTCTGCAGGCGCACTTCCTGGCCATCCTGCAGATCCTCATCTATGCCGGGGCCATCATGGTTCTGTTCATGTTCGTCATCATGCTTCTGAACCTGAGGGACGACGACAAGATCTGGAAAGTGCGGGAACGCAATATCTGGCTCTCCAGTTTGACCGGGGCGATGATGGTCGGCGTGTTGTACAAGATTATCGATATCATTGCAGGCGCGGAATTCAATGCCCCGGCCAAAGTTCCGGATGAATTCGGAACCGTGGAAATGGTGGGGACGGCCCTGTTTACCGATTTTGTTCTGCCCTTCGAGGTAGCCTCCATACTGTTGCTGGCGGCCATGGTGGGTTCGGTGGTCCTGGCAAAATCCAAGGTGGACTGACAACCAATGGTACCTCTTACACATTACTTGATTCTCAGCGCGACCCTGTTTTCCATCGGCGTGCTGGGCGTTCTGGTACGGCGCAATGCCATTGTGGTATTCATGTGTATCGAAATCATGCTGAACGCGGTCAATATTACCTTGATCGCATTCGACCGTTACCTGAATCAGCATGACGGGCAGATATTCAGTTTCATGGTCATATGCGTGGCCGGGGCGGAGGTGTCCGTCGGGCTGGCGATCGTCATCGCCTTGTTCCGCAACAAACCGACCGTGAATTTGGACGAACTCAACCTGATGAAGTGGTAGGAATCTAATCCATGTCATTTGTCAATCTGGCGTTCCTGGTGCCATTGTTTCCGTTGATCGGTTCGATCATCAACGGTTTTTTTGGCCTCAAAATCGGTAAAGACCGAGTCAGCTGGGTGGCCTGTGCCGGACCGGTGCTTTCTTTTGTCGTCACCCTGATCCTGCTGGTGAGCATTTTCTTCCATCCAGAGGGGACCCCCTACCCCGAACAATCCTTGTTCACCTGGATATCGGCGGGCGATTTTGTCGTCGACTTCGGTTTGCAGATCGATCCTCTGTCGCTGGTCATGATGATGGTGGTCACCGGCGTCGGTTCCATCATCCATATCTACTCCATCGGGTACATGTACAAGGAGTACAGCTACTACCGTTACTTCGCTTACCTGAATCTCTTTTTGTTCTCCATGCTCCTGCTGGTCATGGGCAACAATTTTCTGGTCATGTTCATCGGCTGGGAGGGCGTGGGCCTCTGTTCTTATTTCCTGATCGGTTACTACTTTGAAAAGAAATCCGCGTGTGACGCCGGCGTCAAGGCGTTCATAGTGAATCGTATCGGCGACTTTGCGTTTCTCCTGGCCATCTTCGGCATCTTCAAAATGTTCGGGACCCTCGACTTCAGCACGGTGATGGCCGCCGCTCCGACCACGCTGATTTACGACAGCGAAGCCGCCACACTCATCACGCTGGCGTTGTTTATCGGCGCCACCGGCAAATCCGCGCAGATTCCCCTGTACACCTGGCTGCCCGACGCGATGGAAGGCCCGACCCCGGTCAGCGCGCTCATCCATGCGGCGACCATGGTCACCGCCGGGGTGTACATGGTGGTGCGTTGCAGTGCCCTGTTCAACATGGCCCCGTTGACGATGATGATCATCGCGCTGGTGGGCGGCGGCACCGCCTTGTTCGCGGCGACCATCGGCACCTGCCAGTACGACATCAAACGCGTGCTCGCTTATTCCACGATCAGCCAGATCGGGTACATGTTCCTGGCCTGCGGAGTCGGAGCCTATACCGCCGCCATTTTTCATCTGGTGACCCACGCCTTCTTCAAGGCCTGCCTGTTCCTCGGGGCCGGAAGCATCATCCACGGCATGAATAACGAACAGGACATCCGCAAGATGGGCGGACTGAAAGATCATTTCCCGATCACTTACGTTACGTTTGTCATATCGACGATTGCCATTGCGGGAATCTTCCCGTTCTCGGGATTCTTCAGTAAGGATGAAATTCTGTACCATGCGCTGATGGACGGCAACGTCATTTATTGGGGCATGGGCATCAGCGGTGCCTTCATTACGGCATTCTACATGTTCCGCCTGGTGTTCATGACATTCCACGGACCGTCCCATGTCGACCCGCAAGTGCATCCGCACGAGTCGCCCATGGCCATGACTCTTCCCCTGATTATTCTGGCATTCCTGGCGCTGATCGGAGGATTGTTGGGCATCCCGCTGTTCCATGGATGGCACCTCCTGCACAATTTCCTGGCGCCGGTGCTGGCGTTCGATCTGGAGACAGCTCTGCATGCTTCCGAACGGATGCTGGCGGAACACGGCCATCACACCTCGTTCGCCGAGGTCCTGCACCAGGCGCAACGCACCTCGCACAATATCTGGCTGGAGATCACCCTGATGCTGTTCTCCATCGGCGTGGCGCTGGCGGGAATCGCGACCGCCTGGTTTTTCTATATCAAAAAACCGGAACTGCCCGGCAAGCTTTCCAAAGGTCAGTGGGGATTCGATCTGGTGCAGAACAAATACTATATCGACGAATTGATCGATGAAGCCATCGTCAAACCCATTGTCAAAGGGTCCGACCTGCTGTGGCGGCAGGCCGATGCCCGGGGCGTGGACGGCGTGGTCAATGGCGTGGCGCAGACCATCAGCCTGTTCAGCAAAATCGCCCGCAGTTTTCAATCGGGGTTTGTACGCAATTACGCCATGTTCATGGTGGTGGGATTTATTATTTTATTGATCCTTATCTGAGTCCGCATTCATGTTTTTAACGTTTCTGACATTTTTACCGCTGATCGGCGCGATCTTTCTGGCCTTCATTCCCAAACATGAAGAAGACGCCATCAAGCAGACCGCGCTGGCGATCGCCGTGGCGGATTTCCTGCTGTCGCTCCAACTGTACGCGGATTTCGACACCACCACCGCCGCCATGCAGTTCACGATGGACGTCCCCTGGATCGAAGCCTGGGGCATCAGCTACCACGTGGGGCTCGACGGGATATCGCTCCTGCTCTACATCATGACCACGATGCTCACGGCGATTGCCATCCTGGCCTCGTTCGGAATCAAAAAGCACATCAAGGAATTCATGATGGCGATGCTGGCGTTGAGCACGGGCATGCTCGGGGTCTTCATTTCGCTCGATTTCTTCCTGTTCTATATGTTCTGGGAATTCCAGCTGATTCCGATGTACCTGATCATCGGCGTCTGGGGCGGAAAGCGCCGTATTTACGCGGCGGTGAAGTTTTTCCTTTACACAGCGGTGGGCTCCCTGCTGATGCTGGTGGCCATCATCTGGATCTACTTCCATTTTCACAAAACCGTCGGCGTGTTCACCACCGATATCATGCTGATCACCCAGCAGATCAATCTGGACATGCTCCAGCAGAAATGGCTGTTCTGCGCGTTCTTCCTGGCGTTCGCCATCAAGGTGCCGATGTTCCCGTTCCACACCTGGTTGCCGGACGCCCATGTGGAAGCGCCGACGGCGGGCAGTGTTATCCTGGCCGGAGTTCTGCTGAAGATGGGGACGTACGGGTTTCTCCGTTTCAACCTGCCCCTGTTTCCCCTGGCCAGTGTCGAATTTCTACCCTATGTATGCGGGTTGGCGGTGATCGGCATCATTTACGGTGCGCTGGTCGCCATGATGCAGGAGGATCTCAAAAAACTGGTGGCCTATTCCAGTGTGAGTCACCTGGGATTCATCGTTCTGGGGATTTTCGCGTTCAACCATTACGGCCTGCAAGGCGCCCTGTTGCAGAACCTCAATCATGGCATCACCACCGGAGCGCTCTTCTTGCTGGTGGGCATGATTTATGACCGCCGGCACACGCGGCTGATCGCGGAATTCGGCGGGCTGGCCAAGGTCATCCCGGTGTTCACCGTCTGCTTTATGATCATGACCCTGTCCTCGATCGGTCTTCCGGGGACCAACGGGTTCGTCGGCGAGTTCCTGATCCTTCTGGGAATTTTCCAGAATCATATGGGCTTCGCCATTGTGGCCACGGGCGGAATCATCTTCGCCGCCTGTTACATGCTGTGGATGTTTCAACGGGTGATGTTTCTCGAAATCAAAAACCCGGAAAATGAAAAATTGACGGATATGACGCCGCGGGAATTGTGCACCATTATTCCTCTCATCATTTTAGTATTCTGGATCGGGTTTTACCCGAAACCGTTTACCAAAACTTTTGACGCGTCCATCCAGCACCTGATCACCCAAGTGACCCCGAAGGACCATCAGGGTTCACAGGAGCCCCATGCCTCGGCAAACACCGATGTGAAACTGGCGCAAGCCGATGCCGGTTCGTCCGGCTCTCATTAACTGCCGAAGGATTTGTTGTGGACATGATACCCGCACCTGAAATCGATTTGGTCAGCCTGGCACCCGTGCTGGTGCTCAGCGTGTTCACCATGCTGGTGTTGCTGATGGATCTGTTTATCGGCAAAAACAAGTCCGGCCTGGTGTTCATCAGCCTGACCGGTCTACTGCTGACGGCGGTCAGCAGTTTCGCCAAGACCGACTGGCCGGTGCGCTCGTTCGGCGGCAGTTACGTGGTCGACCATCTGTCGGTGTTTTTCACGATGGTGTTCTGCATCAGCTCGGCTCTGGCAATTCTGATTTCCATCGAATACAACCGGCGGGAAAAAATCCGCGTCGGCGAATATTACAGCCTGATTCTGTTCTGCACGGTGGGGATGATCATCCTGGCGTCCTCAACCGATCTGATCATGATTTTCCTGGGCATCGAAATCGTTTCCCTGTGCCTGTACGTTCTGGCAGGAATTCGCCGCGGGGATGTCCGGTCGAGCGAAGCGGCGCTCAAATATTTTCTGCTGGGGGCGTTCGCGACGGGATTCCTGTTGTACGGCATGGCGCTCCTCTACGGCACCACCGGCACCACCAAACTGGCCGGTATTGCCGAGGCGATCAGCAGCGGACAGATGTCGTCCCAACCCCTGGTGCTGATGGGCATGGTGCTGTTGGTTCTGGGATTCGGGTTCAAGGTGGCCGCGGTGCCGTTTCACATGTGGACGCCGGATGTCTACCAGGGGGCACCGACCCCGGTCACCGCGTTCATGGCGGTGGGGCCCAAGGCCGCGGCCTTCGCGGCGTTCTTCCGGGTGTTCACTGAAGCCATGCCGGAGCTGGCCTCGTCCTGGGACATGATCCTGAGCATCATCGCCGTGATCACCATGTTCGTGGGCAACCTGGGCGCCATCGTGCAGACCAATATCAAGCGTCTGCTGGCCTATTCCAGCATCTCCCACGCCGGTTACCTTCTGATTGCCATTATCGCCCGAAACTCTCTGGGAGGCTCGGCGCTGGTCTTTTACATGCTGGTCTACACGTTCATGATCTTCGGGGCCTTCGGCATCGTGATTCTCATCGGCCGCGAGGGTAAGGAAAACCTGGAGCTCGAAGATTATTCCGGACTGGGATTCCAGTCCCCCCTGCTGGCCCTGAGCATGTCTATTTTCCTGCTTTCTCTGGGGGGATTACCTCCGCTGGCGGGCTTTATCGCCAAGTTTTACATCTTCCAGGCGGCCCTGAACGAGGGTTACGTGATCCTGGTGGTGCTGGCGGTCTTGAACAGCGCCATTTCCTTCTATTATTATCTGCGGGTCATCGTCTACATGTATATGAAGGAACCGCAGGGCGAATTCCAGATTACCCTGACGCCGATCACCCTGCTGGTGATCGTCATCAGCGTTCTGGTTACCGTCGAGCTGGGCCTGTTCCCGGGTCCAGTCCTGTCCCTCGCCCAACCCTGATTATTCCCGTCCCCAAGCCCCCCGGCCTTTATTTCGCCGACTCCGGTTGATTCTTTCGCAGTTTTTTATATAATTCAGAATACGCAAATCAAATGAAGGGTTGTGACTTATGAAGATGCATCATTTGCCGCCCGAGACGGTAGAACAGATCATGGCCAAGGTACAGGAAGTGGTCGACTCCGGGGAATACCCGGTAGAGGCCATGGATGAGATTTTCACCTTGTCGGGGGTCAACGGAAAGCAGTTTCTGGATAGCAAGAATAATCCCGCGCAGGCGGTCCAGGTTAATTTTGAATTGGACCGGAAACAGGGGGTCCGGTTTTTCGATCCGTTTAATTTTTACACCAACGGAATTTACAAGGATTTCGACGGCTGGTCAGTCTGGACGCAGGACAATTTAAAAGAGCCCTGGACCTGATAACAGGTCAGGGCTCCGATCTTGATACGGGAAGATGAGAAAGGGATAAACCGGGTAACGCCGGGTGCAGTACCTTTTGGTTATGCCTTGGCGTTCTTTTCGGCCTGTTCTGCCTGATCCTTGGCGAAATCGTAACTGCCTTTTCTCGGCAAGGACGCGGTGAAGGTCTCGGCCTGTTCCTTCATAGCCAGATCTTTGGCTTCGCCTTCGGTCTGCGCTTTTTCACGGGCCAGCCGCTCTTTTTCTTCATCGCTTAAATTTTCCTCCTGGATTTCACCGGCCGGCGTTTCCGTTTCGGCTCCGCCTTCGACCTGAGCGGTATCAGCACCCGCCTCTTCCGCCTCTTTCATGGAGGTTTTGAAATTCTTGATACTGCGCCCGAAGGCGCTGCCGATTTCCGGCAGTTTACCCGCGCCGAAAATAATCATGATAATGACCAGAATGATCATCAACTCTGGAAAACCAATACCCATCATGGTGGTAATCCTCCCGTGAAAAAATAAAAATCAAAGCCGGGTTTCCCTGGGCTTCGGAGACCACACAAAATTAAGTCTTTGAGCGGGTTAAGTTTATCCTGATCTCATGGCCATTTACAAGGATAATCGGACCCATTCCGGAGAATTCACCTCCAATGGAAGGATTTATTATAATCCTTTTAAAAACAATAGCCCACAGCCCAAGAGTCCCGGCCTGGTTCCCCCCACAGAGCCTTTGGAGAAGCCGGAGCAGTTCCCAGGTCCCCTGCACCAGCAGCCACTCCTCGCCAGCCCGGTTCCTGATAAACCGCACCCGGGAAATCTCCGTATCGCTAAATCAACGGTTTTCCGCCTCCCCAAATCCTCCCCCTTCAGCCGCTTTCAATATCCGCTCATCTTCCGGATAACCCATTGATTCAAAAGCTATTAATTTTCATTTAATCGTTATGGAAAAAATGTGAATTAGCGGTTATGCTAAAAATATACATTCACATTCAGGATAAATATTATGAGCTTCCGCGAAGAGGAAGAGCATTTCAAACAGGACATCCGCCAGAACCCAGGCGACCCCGACGCGACTTGCGCCCTGGGGGATTTTTACCTGGGCAAGGCCAAGTACGACCTCGCCGAACAGGAATATCAAAGGGCACTCCAGCAGGACCCATTCTCGGCCGAGGCCCGTCTGGGTTTGGGGGCGATTTGCCACCAGCAGAAACGGGCTCCCGAAGCGGAAGAACATTACCGGAGAAGTCTGGAGCTCGACCCTGACAACGCCCGCACCCACAACAATCTCGGTTCCCTGTTTTACGAGCAGAAGCAGTGGAGCGAGGCGGAAGCCGAATACATGAAGGCTCTGGAAATCGATTCGGAGTATACCCTCCCCTACCAAAACCTGGGCCTGCTATACGCATGCCAGGAGAAATATTACGACGCCGAGCAGTCGTATTTGAAAGCGTTGCAACTGGACCCTGACTATGGCCAGGCCCGCTACAACCTCGCGAACCTGTACTTCGATCAGGAGCGCTTTTTCGAGGCCGAGCGGGAATACCAGGCCACCCTGCGCCTCAATCCCAAGAATGTGTACGCGCATCTCGACCTGGCCAACCTGTACAACAGTCTGGGACAACCGGACAAGGCCGAGGTGCAATATAAAGAGACCCTGAAGCTGGATCCCCGCAGTGCGGAAGCCCATTTTTTCCTCGGCAATATTGCGGCCGAACAGAAAAATCACATCGAAGCGGAATACCAGTACCAGAAGGCGCTGTCTCTTAAAACCAACGACCCCCAGATTCACAACCACCTGGGCTATCTGCGTTTTGAACAAAAACGGTACGAGGAAGCCGAGACGGAATACAAGGAGGCCCTGCGGCTGAATCCCCAGTACACCGCTGCGCACAACAATCTGGGCCTGTTGTACTACCAGCTCAAGAATTATACCCTGGCCGAAGAGAAATTCGAAACCACCTTAAAGCTTGATCCGCATTACACCAACGCCCAGTACAATCTGGGCCTTTTGTATCAGGCGCAGGACCGCAACCGTCTGGCGCTGGAAGCCTACCGCCGGGTGTTGCGGCTGGATCCGATTGATACCGAGGTGTATTCCAAGCTGGGTTATTTGTACGAGATGCTGGAAGAATACGACCATGCGGAAAAAATTCTCAAGGAACTGACGGAGCTGGACCGTGAAAACGTGTTGGGCCGGGCGCAACTGGCCAAGCTCTACACCCTCCGGGAACAATACGATCTGGCTTTTGCTGAACTGGATGAAGCCCTGAAGCTGGAACCGGAAAACTCGGAAGCCCTGTTCCTGTACGGCAACCTGCTCTTTCAAAAAAATGAATACGGCCGCGCCGAGGAGTTGTTCCGCAAAACGGTTTATCATCACCCGGATATCGAGGAAGCCTGGATCAAGCTCGGCGTCATTTACTATCGTCAGACCAAATTTGAAGCGTCGCTGGAAGCGTATCAAAAAGCCATCGATCTGAACCCGGAGAATCACATCATCCATTTCAACCTGGCGCTGATCTACGAGCACATGAAGGACTGGGACCGGGCCGAGCAATCGTATTACCAGACCCTGGGCCTCCACCCGCAGGACTGCGACGCGCTGTTCAATCTGGGCATCCTGTATGAAGGCCGGGAACAATTGGAAAAAGCCCTGCAAAAATACCAGGAAGCGCTGGACCTGAAACCGGACGATCCCGACATCTTCAACAACCTCGGGCTGGTGCACCTCAAGCTGGATCAATACCGGCTTTCGGAAACGGCCCTGCGGGAAGCGGCGCGGCTGAGCCCGGAAGATTCGCAAATCCGCTTCAACCTGGGCATCCTGTACGAATCGATGAATAAGGTGCGGCTGGCCGAGAGGGAGTATCTGGAATCCATCCGACTGGATCCGGACGAACCCAAAGTGCATTTCAATCTGGCCCTTTTGTACGACAACACCCATCAGTTCACGAAGGCGGAAAACGCATACCGGGACGCGATTCGCCTGGACCCGGAATACGCGTTCGCCTACAACAACCTCGGGCTCATCTACCTGCGCCGTTACCGGAGCCGGGACGCGGAGCAGATGATCCGAAGAACCATCGAGCTGAAACCGGAATACGCCTCGGCCCATTACAACCTCGGCCTGATTTACGCCTCGGAATCCGCTTATCTCCGCGCGATTCCATGCTTTGAGAAAGCCCTCCGTCTCGATCCCGGCATGGCGGAAGCCCGTCAGAAACTGAAGCGCGCCGAATTCCGGAAAAAGGTGTATGGATTTCTTGGATGGTGGAAAAAGCTGTTCACCCGCTGACCCGCCTAGCGTTCCTCAAGCGTTGCGAAGTTCCTCGATCGCTTTTTTGTAATCGTCACTGCCGAAGATGGCGGAGCCGGCCACCAGCACGTTGGCGCCGGCCTTTTTGATGTTCGCCGCGTTGTCCGGCCTCACCCCGCCGTCCACTTCCACGTCCAACTCCACTCCCGATTCGTTCAGGGTGTTGCGCAGCAGTTCGATTTTGCTGAGCACTGAGCCGATGAACTCCTGACCGCCGAATCCGGGATTGACCGACATCAGCAGAACCAGGTCCACCTGTTCGATGATCTCGTCGAGGGCGAACAGAGTCGTCGCGGGATTCAACACCACCCCGGCCCGGGCGCCGTTATCCTTGATGCGCTGGACGGTGCGGTGCAGGTGCGGGCAGGCCTCGGCATGAACGGAAATAATATCGGCCCCAGCCACGGCGAAGTCTTCCACATAGAGATCCGCGTTTTCGATCATCAGATGCACGTCGAGCGGCAAATCCGTCACCTTGCGCAACGCTTCTACCACCAGCGGACCGACGGTGATATTCGGAACGAATTTCCCGTCCATCACATCCACATGAATCCAGTCCGCTCCCGCTTCTTCCACGGCTTTTACTTCTTCTCCCAGCCGGCTGAAGTCGGCGGATAAAATAGACGGCGCGATCTTGACCATTGAATCTCCTCTTGCTTATGAATTGCGAATCATCCGGGGTCATCCGGCTTTCGGAAGGAAACGAGCCGGACTGAAAAGCCAAAGGATGGGGGCCCTCATTTCTTAACGAGCGGTGTCGAGCATAACATAATGCCTATCACCGGGCAATCGCTGTGCCCGCCTCGGCTCTTGAAAAAATTCTTTTGACCTCACGGTTGATCAGGGCCCAACACCCTTTATAATAAAATGATTATCGAACCCCTTCAGCAATGCGCATGATCGAGACCAGCGAACGTACACCCACGGAACTCAAAAAATTTTCCGGCTATCCTGCCCATCATGATCAATGGTGTTGTCGCCACTCACACGATGCGGAGGTTCACCCCAAATTCCATTTACGCTCAGACCCTGATCAACCGGGTGTCAATATCCGCCACGGCAAGGCCATCAATATTTTGAGCCGTATGTTTGTCCGCCACGTGATGACGCGGGATGTCCTCCCCATTGCCGAGGAAATGCCTTTCAAAAAAATCCTGGAAACCGTATCCTATTCCCGCCACTTGTATTACCCGGTGGTGAACAGCGAAGGAGAGATGACGGGAATTAATTCGTTTTCGAACATCCGGGATGCCGCACAACAGGGGGATACAGTGGAAACCGCGCAGGCCCGCGACTCCAGAAAAGTGATCGGCATGCTCCGCCGGTCGGACCTTCAGGCGGTGTACAACCGCGCAATCCTGGTCCGCGAACTGAAAACCTGAACCATGAGACCTCACTTTCTGATAGCGATCACCGTTGTGTTATGGATGGGATTCGCCGCTTGTATGCCCGGCGATTCCGGCGAACCCACGCGCCGCACTCAGTTCATCATGGGCACGCTGGTGGAAATCACCGTGTCCCATTCCGATCCACAGGTCATCCTGGCCGTCACCACCCAGGCGTTCGACGAAATGAAACGCCTCGAGCAATTGATGAGCACCTACCTGCCCGACTCTGAAATCTCCCAGATCAACCGCGCCGCCGGCAAAGAAGCCGTGCCGGTATCCCTCGAAGTGGAGGAAGTAATCCGTGAGGGTATCTTCTGGTCCAGGCAATCCGGCGGGGCGTTCGACATCACGGTGGAACCGCTGGTTCAACTGTGGGATTTCGACAGCGAGAATGAAGTGATTCCCGGCCGGGCCACCCTCAGAAAAACCGCGTCGCTGGTCAACTACAAGGATATCGAGATTTTCGATCATAAAGTGCGGCTGGCACGGCCCGGCATGGCCATCAACGTCAACGGGCTGGCCAAGGGCTATGCCGTCGACCGTGCCGTCTCCATCCTGCGCAGCAGGGTGCCGAACGGCATCGTCAACGCCGGCGGAGACCTGTTCGCCTTCGGTCAAAAATCAAAAGAGAGTCCGTGGACCATCGGCCTTCAGCATCCGCGCAAACCGCAGGACCTGTTAGCCTCATTCGCCGTGAAAAACCAGGCGGTCGCCACCTCCGGCGATTACCAGCGGTATTTCGTGAAGGATGGCGTGCGCTACCATCACATCTTCGATCCCGCAACCGGAATGCCGGCGCGGAAAATGATTTCCACCACCCTCATCACTACCGAAGTGATGGAAGCGGATGCGATGGCCACCGCGGTGTTCGTCATGGGACCGGAGGCGGGGTTGGCGTGGGTGGATTCTCTCGACAACGTCGAAGCGATGGTGATGCTGGAGGATGGATCGATTCGTTACAGCAAACACTTCCGCAAGCAACCGCAGTTCACCCTCAAATAATCAATCCCGCTCGATCAGGGTTCCGTCCTGCCAGAGGCCGGGATACTGTTTTCCGGCGGCGGTGATGTGCACCCCGCGTCCGTGGGGTTGCCCGTTTTTGAATCCGCCGACAAAACGGTCGCCGTTGGCGGAAGTGTAAATCCCCTCCCCTTCCATCATATCGTTCACGAAGCCGCCTTCGTACTTGTCGCCATTGGTGAATACCAGGGTGCCATGGCCATGGGGTTTGCCGTTCACAAACTCGCCGGTGTACTGGTTGCCCTCCGCGAACAGGTAGGTTCCGTAGCCATGCGGCACGCTCCCCGCCAGCGGCCCGATATAGCAGTCGCCGTTCTGGAATTGCAACGTGGGGCGGTTTTCTTGGCCTGCCGAAGGAGGTGGCTTGTCGGAAGTGTTGCTTTTGGAGGTTCCTTTGGCGAAATGTTGTTCCAATTCCCGGTAGGCCTGGTTAATCTCCCGCATCTGCCGGTTGGCCAGTTTCTGCAGGCGCTCGGACTCCACCGGAAACCGGTCGGGATGCCAGAACTTCACCTGCTGCTTGTAGGCGCGCTTGACCTCTTCCGGAGAAGCCGTGGGGGTGACCTTCAGAATTTTAAAAAATTGTTCCATCCGGGAATCCTCCGGCGTGGATGAGATGCCGGGTCAGTTTACCGGCCCGCGGGAGGGTTTGAACCGTTTCAGCAGAAGCGAATTGCCGACCACCGAGACGGAACTTAATGACATGGCCGCCGCCGCAAACAGGGGTTTTAAAAGAATGCCGTAACTAGGATAAAGCAGTCCGGCAGCGATGGGAATACCCAGAATGTTGTAGAAGAACGCCCAGAACAGGTTCTGCTTGATTTTGCGCAGAGTTGACCGGCTGAGCTCGATGGCGTCCACCACCGCGTTCAGGTTGTGGGTCATCAGGGTGATGTCCGAGGCTTCCATGGCGATATCCGTGCCCGAACCCATGGCGATACCGATATGCGCCTGCGCCAGTGCCGGCGCATCGTTGATGCCGTCCCCCACCATGGCGACGAACCGTCCCTCATCCATGAGCCGTTTCACCTCCCCCGCCTTATCGCCGGGCAACACCTCGGCGAGGACCCGATCGATGCCCAATTTATCGGCCACGGCACGCGCCGTTTGGGAATGGTCGCCGGTGATCATGATCACCTGCAATCCTTTTTGATGCAAACGCGCCACCACTTCTTTCGCGTGGGGCCTGATGCGGTCGGCCGCGGCGATCATCCCCCCGAGGCGGCCGTCCACCTTCACCAGCATGGGGGTTTTACCCTGCGCGGCCCATTCATCCAGCTGACCGGCGACGGCGGAAAGATCAAGGCCCGCCTGTTCCATTAATGCGCGGTTGCCCAGGGCGACGTCATGGCCGTTCACCCGCGCCTGCACGCCGAAACCGGGAAGCGCCTTGAATTCCTGGAAGGGTTGCAGGGCAATGTTTCTTTTTTCCGCCTCCGCCACCACCGCTTCGCCGAGCGGATGCTCCGATCCTTTCTCCAGCGACGCGGCGAGAGACAGCAGTTCCGCCTCGTCCATTTCCTGCGTGTAGATATCGGTGACTTCCGGTTGGCCCTGGGTCAGTGTTCCGGTTTTGTCGAACACCACGGTATCGATGCGTTGTGCCTGTTCGAGAATTTCTCCGCCCTTGATCAAAATGCCCAGCTCCGCGCCGCGTCCGGTGCCGACCATGATGGCGGTGGGCGTGGCCAGTCCCAGCGCGCAGGGACAGGCAATGATCATCACCGCAATGAAAATCATCATCGCAAACAGAAACGGTTCCGTGGGAAGCACGGCGAGCGAGGACCCCCAAACCCACCAGACGATAAACGCCAGGCTCGCAATGGCAATCACTGTCGGCACAAAGATACCGGCAACCTTGTCGGCCAGTCTTTGAACCGGCGCTTTGGATCCTTGGGCTTCTTCCACCATTTTGATGATATGGGCCAGCACCGAATCTTTCCCCAAGCGGGTGGCTTTCATTTTGAAAAAGCCGGTTTTGTTGATACTGGCGCCGATGACATCGTCCCCCACCTGCTTTTCGGCGGGAATGCTTTCGCCGGTGATCATCGATTCGTCAATTGCGGTTTGGCCTTCCAGCAGGGTGCCGTCCACCGGCACCTTCTCCCCCGGCTTGACGCAAACGATATCGTTGGCGACCACCTGCGCGATCGGGATTTCAAGTTCCCGGCCGTCGCGCTCAACCTGTGCGGTTTTGGGTTGCAGTCCGATAAGTTTTTTAATGGCGTCGGAAGCGCGGCCCTTGGCCCGGGCTTCCAGCAGGCGCCCCATCAGCACGAGGGCGATGATCATCGCCGCGGTGTCGTAATACACCAGCACTTCCTGGCCGAGGGATTGGAGTGCCGACGGAAAAAACGTGGCGAACACGCTGTACGCGTAAGCGACGGAGGTCCCGACGGCAATCAGGGTGTTCATATCGGCGTAGCCGTGCCTGAGCCCCGTCCAGGTGCCCTTGTAAAACTGCCAGCCGCCCCAGAATTGCACCGGCGTGGCCAAAACGAAAAACAATAGATGATACACCGACGCGTCCCACGCCGGCAAAAATCCCAGTTGATCCCGCATGCCCCCGGCCATGATCAGAAGCGCGGCGAAACCGCTGACCATTAACTTGAGGGTCAACAGCCGGGTTTCTTCCCGATGCCGTTGTGCTTCCAGATCGCGGGTGGTCTGTTCCTCTATTGTTTCATGGGGCACGTGGTATCCGATTTGTGCCAGGGCGTCTTTAAACTCCCGCATGCCGACACGGGATTCCAGATAACCGACGGTGACGCGTTCGCTGGCGAGGTTGACTTGAGCGTCGGTGACGCCGTCCAGACTGCGGAGTTTTCTTTCGACGCGGGAGACGCAGGAGGCGCAGGTCATGCCCTCCACCGGGAAAATCTTCTTCACCGTCGGAACATTAAACCCAATTTTTTCAATAGCTTGTATGATAGACTCCGGAGAGGTGCGGTCGGGATTGAAATCCACGGTGGCGGAGCTGGCGCCGAAATTGACACTGGCTTTTTCCACGCCGGCCAGCTCACCGACCTTTTTCTCGATGCGGGCGGCGCAACTGGCGCAACTCATCCCCTCCACTGGGAGAACGAGTTGGCGCGCCTGGATTGTGTTTGTTTCAGACATCCTTCATAATCCTCGCAATTAAGAGGTCACCCACAAGGCAAAAGATACGTGCGTTTAAAATAATAACAGATTTCGAGGCGTTCCATCCCAGCCAGGAGGCCGGATATGTTTAAAGTTTATAAAATCCGAACCGCCGGCTTGCAAGCCGGGGCCCTATTTTTGATCCTGACGGTTGGATTCATGGGCCCGGTGCCCGGCGCCCGGGCGGCACCGAAACTCATCGACCTGACCCACAACTTTGACGAGCACACCATTTACTGGCCGACCAGCAAATCCTTCACTTTAGCTCCGGTGCACAAGGGACCCACGTCCCAGGGATTCTGGTACGAAGCCAATAATTACGAAGCGGCGGAGCACGGCGGCACCCACTTGGACGCGCCGGTGCATTTCGCACAGGGACAATGGACCGTGGACCAGATTCCCTTATCCCGCCTGATCGCACCGGGGGTGTTGGTCGACGTCAGCGCGAAGGCGAAGGATCATCCCGACACCCTGATCTCCAGGCAGGATATGCTGGACTGGGAACAACACCACGGCCGCCTGCCGAAAGGAGTCATCGTTCTGGTCCGCACCGGGTGGGAGGCGTTCTGGCCGGACAAGAAAAAGTATCTGGGATCGGACCGGCCCGGTGAAACCACCGACCTGCATTTTCCCGGATTCAGCGAAGCGGCGGCCCGGTTCCTGACCCGCGAAAGAAACGTGGCGGCGGTCGGACTGGATACCGCCAGTCTGGATTACGGCCGGTCCAAAGTGTTTAAGGCGCATCAGGTGTTCGGTGCGGCCAACGTTCCCGGCTTTGAAAATCTGCACAACTTGGACGCCTTGCCTGCCAAGGGGTTCCGGGTCATCGCCCTGCCCATGAAAATCGGCGGCGGCAGCGGGGCTCCGTTGAGAATCGTTGCGGAAATCCCTTGAGGGATCGGGTTACAATGGGGATTATTTGCTGGAAAACAGGGATTTGAAGGTGACGAACCCGTACAGCAGAAGGAGAACGGCGATCAGGGCGTTAAAAAAACTGTGATCCGTCAGCGAGGTGTAAAAGAAATAACCGCCGGCCAGGGTCAACATCAAGCCGATCAGGAAGTAACCGAAAAAACGGAAAAACTTTTTCTGGCGATTGTGGTCGAGGTGTTCGCGTTTTTGTTTCAGTTGCCAGCGCCATCGCAGAACGTAATAGGCCTGGCGGAACCAGGACAACAGGCCTCGGTCGTCCACAATGCTGGTATGACAGAACATGCAATGGGTATCGGACGGCCGGTTGGGGAAACCGCAGTTCAAGCACAGCTTGTGGTCCTGCCGGTGGCGTAAGGCAATGGGTTCTTTTTTCGGCTTGTCCATGACGGCTCAATTCAAACAAAAACCTCAGCACGCATCCAGTTCGGCCAAAGTTTGTAAAAAAAACTAATCAGGATGTTTGTTGAAATTTTATTATGATTACCCTAAGGTGTCAATGCACAAACCCCTCAGGCCTTCGGCCCATCGGTTCACTCTTCAGGTTCATACCCGGAGTCATAAGCGTATGTATTTAAGAATCATCATGTTGTCCCTGATCCTGTCGCTGGCGCCGGCGGGCGGGTCGTGGGCCAGCCCTTTAAAAAAGGTAGCGCCTTCTCCTTATGCCGGAATGGCGCTCATTCCAGAGGGCGCATTTGAAATGGGGAGCCAGAAATCTTTGAGGGAGCTGGACCCGGTTTCGATTTTCCAGGCCGACCGGCATATGCTGGGACCGGAAGACCCCGCCCACGAAGTGATTCTCGACGCTTTTTATATCGATATCCACGAAGTCACCAACGCGCAATACAAAAGTTATATGGAAGCGACCCGATTGAAAACGGTCCCGCGTTACTGGGACGACACCTCGTTCAACCAGCCCGATCAGCCGGTGGTGGGCACCCCCTGGAAAGAAGCGCGGGCGTTCTGCCATTGGAAAAACAAACACCTGCCGACGGAAGCCGAGTGGGAAAAGGCGGCGCGCGGCAAACGGCCCGTCAAGTATCCGTGGGGGAACGAAGCGGCGGACAAAACCCGGCTCAACTTCAACAACCATATCGGCAAAACCGCGGCCGTAGGTCTTTATCCGGAAGGCAAGTCGGATTACGGGGTGTTCGATATGTCCGGCAACGTTTCCGAGTGGGTCCAAGACTGGCATTATCCGGAATACTACCTGTTTTCCCCCAAGAAAAATCCGCCCGGACCGGAAAAAGGCGTGTATAAAATCATCCGCGGCGGCAACTGGATGAACAACGCCGAGGACGTACGCGTCACCTACCGCAACGCCACCGTCCCGAAAGCGCGAAGCAAAACCGTCGGGTTCCGGTGCGCGGCCGACTCCCCGCGACCCTCCAAAAAGTAATTCCGGGGGGTTCAGCGTTCGTTGAGTTTTCCGAGGATTCGGTCCAATAGAAGATCGGCGATTTCCATTTTGGTGAGCAAGGGCAGGGATTCCACATTCAGGTTGCGGTCGATCAGGGTCACTTGGTTGCTGTCCGATTGAAAACCGATGCCCGGTGCGCTGATGTCGTTGGCGACGATCCAATCGAGCTGTTTGCGTTGCAGTTTTTCGGTGGCACTTTGCAGGAGGTTTTCGCTTTCCGCGGCGAATCCCATAATCAACTGGCCGGTTTTTTTCTTCGCCACTTCTTTCAGAATATCCTGCGTGGGGTGGAGGCTGAGACGGAGCGTCTCCTCGCCTTTCTTTTTGATCTTTTCCTTGTAAACGGTGTCCGGTGCGAAATCCCCCACCGCGGCGGTCATCACCAGAACGTCGCAGCGGGGCAGATGGTCGAGCACCAGTTGCCCCATCTCGCCGGCCCGCTGGCAATTCAACAGCGTCACGCCGATCGGCGGTTCCAGATGGGTCGGCCCGCTGATGAGTGTCACCTCCGCCCCCCGGCCTCGGGCCTGGCGGGCGATGGCGTATCCCATTTTGCCGGACGATCGGTTGGTGATAAAGCGCACGGGATCGATCGGTTCGCGGGTCGGCCCGGCGGTGACCAGAATGTGCAGGCCCTTCAGATCGCTTTGCCGCAGAAGGCATTTGCGCACCGCATCCAGCAGAACCGGCGGTTCGGGGAGACGTCCGAGACCCACGGTGCCGCAAGCCAGCTCTCCCGCTTCCGGCTCGATGAGGCCCACCCCCCGCCTCTTTAAAGTGCGGATGTTCTCCTGAACCGCGGGGTGGTCCCACATCTTATCGTTCATCGCCGGTGCCACCAGAACGGGACCGGCAAACGCCGCGTACAGCGTCGACAACGGATCGTCCGCCAGCCCCTGAGCCATTTTGCCGATGGAGTTGGCGGTGGCGGGGGCGACAATCATCAGATCCGCGTTTTCCGCCGCGCGGATATGTTCCATGGAGGCGGAAGACTGGTTCCCGAATATTTCGTGGTAAACGGGGTTTCCGGACAGCGCTTCGAACGTGAGCGGGGTGACGAACTGTTTCGCGTTTTCCGTCATCACCACCACCACCCGGGCGCCCTCTTTCACCAGCAGGCGCAACAACTCCACCGCCTTGTAGACGGCGATGCCGCCGGACACGGCAAGCGCTACTTGTTTTCCTTCCAAAGGCTGACTCATAATTTGGGTAACCCCGTTACCGGTTCCTTATTGATTGAAATCAAGGGTGTCATCCCGATTATAGAATCGGAACCCCTCCGGGATCAATGGTTTTTAAACAGGGCCACCCCTTCACCCATTCCGGAAATTGACATTTGGGCCGCTATTTCTTAGTATTTGCAGTCCTGTTTTCCATTTACCCAGAGACCCCGGTACCCTGCCCTCCGGAATAAACCGGAGAGCGCCTCAAACTCTTATCTTACGAAACGGCGTTGGTATGGAACTCACCGGTTCGCCCCGGCCCTGAAATGGCTCGTGCTTTGAACATATTGTTTGTTTCATCGGAGGTGCATCCGTTCGCCAAAACCGGCGGGCTGGGGGACGTTTCCGGCGCCCTGCCCCGTGCGCTCAAGGAGCTTGGGCACGAGGTCCGGGTGATGCTCCCGAAATACCGGTCGGTCGATCGGGTTCAACGGGCCGTCAAACCGATGGGGCGGACGGTGACCGTGACCGTCGGCCCGAAAACCGTCACCGGCGAACTGTATGAGAGCCGGCTGCATCGCTCCGTACCGGTTTATTTGGTGGGTCAAAGCGATTATTTCGATCGGGATGGCGTGTACGGGGATGCCGGCGGCGAATTCCATGACAACGCCGAGCGTTTTATTTTCTTCAACCGGGCGGTGCTGGAAACCTGCCAAGCTCTCGATTTTCAACCGGACATCATCCACTGCAACGACTGGCCCACCGGGCTGATTCCTTGTTATCTGAAAATGTTCTCCGGCGGCGATCCGTTTTTCACACACACCCGTTCGGTTTTTTCCATTCACAATCTGGGTTATCAGGGAAATTTTGGTAAACATTATGTTCCCGTGGCGCACCTGCCGCGGAGCCTGTTTACCCTGGAGGGAGTCGAGTTTTACGGCCAGTTCAGCTTTCTGAAAACCGGACTGGTCTACGCCGATGTGTTGACCACCGTCAGCAAAACCTACCGCCGGGAAATCCTGACCCCCGAGCACGGGTTCCAGATGGACGGGGTGTTGCGTCATCATCAGGACAAACTGTTTGGCATACTCAATGGCGTGGACTACCGGGAATGGGACCCGCAAAACGATGCCCATATTAAAACCCGCTACAGCCCAAAATCGCTGAAGGGCAAACCGGAATGTAAAAAAAGCCTGATCCGCAAACTGTCGCTCCCGATGAAGGAAAAGACGCCTTTGATCTGCATGGTGACCCGCCTTTCATCACAGAAGGGAATCGACCTGGTGATGCGGAGTTTTTCGGAGCTGATGGCGCTGGATGCCGTTTGGGTGATCCTGGGTTCCGGCGAAGCGGACTATGAAACCTTTCTCAACAGCCAGAATCAGGTGCACTCCGGGCGGTTCCGGTACGTGCAGGGGTTCGATGAAAAGCTGGCGCATCAAATCATCGCCGGCAGCGACCTGTTGTTGATGCCCTCGCAGTACGAGCCGTGCGGCCTGACGCAAATGTACGCCCTGCGTTACGGCACCGTGCCGGTGGTGCGACGGGTGGGCGGACTGGCCGACACCGTCAAAGCCTTCCAGCCGGGCAAAAACCAGGGCACCGGATTTCTGTTCACCCAACCGGAGACCGCGGCGCTGATCCGTTCCCTTCGAAAAGCGCTGGCCCTGTATCAAAAGAAAACCCTTTGGCGGAAACTGATGCTGAACGGCATGAAGCAGGATTTCAGCTGGGATCAGGCGGCGAAACACTATGAGCGGTTGTACCGCCGGGCTCTTGCCTCCCCATAACCGGATTCCTTTCCGACCCGGCCGGGCTGGTATTTACCGTTGCAAATGCCCCCTGATTATAATAAAAACTAGGGGTCCATAGGCCGGAAGAAAGGGAAACTCTCGCCCCGGGTCTTGCCATCCGGAGCCGTTAGGTTGCCTGTGCTTCTCAGGAGGTCGTTTTGAAGAAAATTTTGGTTGTGGATGATGAAGACAATATCCGCCTGCTGTACCAGGAAGAACTGCGGGATGCGGGATACGAGGTGGCGCTGGCCGGGGACGCCGAGGAGGCGCTCAAAAAAATTGAGGAGGACCCCCCGGATCTGATCACCCTGGACGTCAAAATGCCGGGAATGAGCGGCATCGATTTTTTAAAGAAACTCAAGGAAACCCAGAACGATATTCCGGTGATTCTGTGCTCGGCCTATGGCGCCTACAAGCAGGAGTTCCAGGTCTGGGCCTCGGAGGCTTATGTGGTCAAATCGGCGGACCTCCGGGAATTGAAAATGACCATCAAGGAAATCCTCAGCCATTAAAACACCCTATGCACGAACCGAGATTCATCGCCATTGAAGGGTCCATCGGGGCCGGAAAAACGACTCTGGCCCATAAGCTGGCCAAAGAATACGACGCCCGTCTGGTGCTCGAAGTGGACGAGGACAACCCGTTCATGAGTAAATTTTACGAGGACCGGGCCGCCTACGCCTTCCAGACCCAGGTTTTTTTTTTGCTGAACCGGTACAAGCAGGTTCAGGAGCTGGCCCAGCGGGATTTGTTCAACAATGTGGTGATCTCCGATTACCTGTTCCAGCGGGACCGGATTTTTGCGGGTTTGAATCTTGAAGGCCACGAGCTGCATCTCTACGAACAGCTGTTCAACCTGATCAAAATCAAGATCCCCAAGCCGGATCTGGTGATTTTTCTGCAGGCGGAGACCCCGGCCCTGCATGCCCGGGTCGAAAAACGGGGGCGGCGGTTCGAGCAGAATATGGAGTACCAATACCTGGAGGAGGTCAACCGGGCCTTCAATAATTACTTCTTCTATTACTCCGAAACCCCCCTTTTGGTGGTCAATACCAACGAAATCGACCTGGCGGGCGAAAAATATAACTTCCAGGAGTTGATTAACAAGATCAATAATCATAGAATAGGCCGAGAGTATTACAATCCGCTTGGATCCTGACAAGACCGGGACGGAGTTGCATAGTGCGAGTTTGGGGGAAGTTTGGGAGGAAGACCGCTGGCAGGCTTCCAACCCATGTGTGCTTTCGCCTGATTTGTGTTTATGATCGACCTCCGTGCCCACCGGCATCTCAACCGGCGGGCTTTTTAAATGCTGTCGCATTTAAATCACCCTTCCCTTGTCCGGCCCCGCTCGGCTGACTGGCCGAAAATCCAGGCCTTCCCAGAGACGGCACGATGGACCGGAAACGAGTGACCATTCCCCAGCTGACGGAATGGAAAAAAAACCAACGTAAAATTACAGCGCTGACCGCCTACGACTACACCTTCGCCCGGCTGTTGGACGAATCGGGCATCGATGTGATCCTGGTCGGGGACTCGGCGGGCATGGTGGCGATGGGCTATGAAAACACCCTGCCGGTGACCATGGACGAGATGATTCACTACACCCGCGGCGTCCGGCGGGGGGTCCAACAGGCGCTTCTGGTGGGAGACATGCCGTTCATGTCCTATCACACCTCCGCGGAGGACACGATCCGAAATGCCGGACGGTTCATCCAGGAAGGCGGCGCGGAGGCGGTGAAAATGGAAGGCGGGTCGCGCGTGCTCGACAAAATCAGCGCCGTGATCCAGGCCGGTATTTCGGTGATGGGCCACGTCGGTCTGACACCGCAATCGGTTCATCAGTTCGGCGGCTACCGGGTGCAGGGCAAAAACTATCTGGATGCCCGGCAGATCAAAAAAGACGGGTTGGATCTGCAAAAGGCCGGAGTGTTCTCGCTGGTGCTGGAGGGGATTCCCATGGACCTGGCGGCGGAAATCACCGCCGAGCTGGAGATTCCCACCATCGGCATCGGCGCGGGGCCGTACTGCGATGGACAGATTCTGGTCACCCAGGACATGCTGGGCATGAACCTCGACTTTGCCCCCAAGTTCGTCAAAAAGTATGGAGAACTGGGCACCACCATCCGGTCGGCGGTTCAGGATTATGTCGACGAGGTCCAATCCGGTGGGTTTCCGGATGAGGCCCATTCTTATCACCTGAAAAAGGAAAAACTGCGGAGCGTCGGCAACGATTCCCGGTAAGCCTTTTTTGGAAATCGATTATGAATATTATTAAAACCGTGGGTGACATGAAAACCTGGTCCCGGGCGATCCGGGAGTCCGGCAAAACCCTCGGGCTGGTGCCGACCATGGGATACCTGCACGAGGGACATTTGTCGCTGGCGCGCAAATCGATCAACACCTGCGACCACACCGTGGTCAGCATTTTCGTGAACCCCAAGCAATTTGAGCCCAACGAGGACCTGGACACCTATCCGCGCGACCTCGAGGCCGACCGGCGGGAACTGGAACGGTTGGGCGTTGACGCCCTGTTCCTCCCCACCGAAGAGGAGATGTATCCGGAAGGATTCCAGACCTATGTGAACATCGAGGGAATGACCGATCATTTGTGCGGGAAAAGCCGGCCCGGATTCTTCCGTGGGGTGACCACGGTCGTGTTAAAACTGTTTCATATCGTCCAACCGCATTCCGCATTTTTCGGCGAGAAGGACCGTCAACAGCTGGAAGTGATCCGCCAAATGGTGCGGGACCTCAATCTGGATGTCGAAATCGTCGGGTTGCCCATCGTCCGGGAAGCCGACGGGCTGGCCATGAGTTCCCGCAACCGGTATCTGGGAAAAGAGGAGCGGGAAACCGCGCAGTCTTTGAACCGGGCCCTGAAACAAGCCCAGCAGTGGATCGCGGAGGGAGAGTCTTCGGTCGAAAAAATCCGCTCCGGAATGCGGACCCTTATTGAGCGTGAGGGACGGGCGCAGGTGGATTACATCTCGGTGTGCGACCCGAAGCGCTTCGTTGAATTGAAGGAAATTCGGGGCCAGGCCGTGGTAGCCTTGGCGGTTCAGGTCGGGAAGGCCCGGCTCATTGACAACTGTTTAATCGAGAGAATCTGATGCAGAAAATCATGCTGACGTCCAAACTGCACCGGGCCACGGTGACGGACCGGAATACTGAATATGAAGGCAGTGTACAAATCGATGAGGCCCTGATGGAGGAAGTGGGAATCGCCGCTTACGAACAGGTCCATATTTATGACATCAATAACGGCAACCGATTGATTACATATGCCATACCGGGAGAACGGGGAAGCGGGATGATCTCCGTCAACGGCGCCGCCGCCCGCTTGGTGGAGAGAAAGGATCGCATCATTATCGCCGCTTATGGTATGATAACTCCCGATAAAGAAGAAAATTATCAGCCCCGAGTCCTTCTGCTGGATGAAGACAACCGGATCGTCGAACGGCAGGGAGCCTTGGCCTTTACCTCACAAGCGATATCATAATGGAAATTATCTGGATTGCCTTCGGGATATTCACGGCTTGGATGTGCCTGGACTGCATCAACCGGAAAGAGCACTTTATCTGGGTCATCATTATGATCGTGCTGTTTCCGATCGGTGCGTTTGTTTATTTCTTTGTGGTGAAAAACCGCCTGACCGGTTCCGGTCTACAGCTTATCAGACTGTTCAACTCCGGCCCGGCCCGGGAAATCGAAACCGATGAATCTCTCCAGCTCAAGGAGATGATCAACAAATTTCACAAAGCTTACCATTACGAAAAATTGGGACAACTTTACCTGGAACAAAAAAAATACGAGGCGGCGGTTTCTCAATTTGATGAAGCGATTAAAAAAGATCCGGAGCTGAACGAGGCGCGCTACGGCAAGGCCCAGGCTCTCCACGCCTTGGGACAACCCGCCGAAGGCGCCAAAGTGCTCGAGGAATTGGTCAAAATCGATAAAAAATACGATTACGGCAACGCCATTTTCGGACTGGCGGAATGCTACCGCCTTTCCGGCCAGGACGACAAAGCGCTGGAAGCCTATAAGGCCGTGATCAATTCCTTTCATTTTTTCAAAGCCTATTACCACTACGCCTGGCTGTTGGATAAAAAGGGGAAAAAGCAGGAAGCCATCGATTACATGAAAAGCATTATCGGGTCGTCCAAGGACCTGCCCGAATACAAACTGGAAAAGGAACGGCACTGGATCGATGAAGCCTACAAATACCTGAGAAAAAACGGTATCGAATTGGCCTGAAACACCACCATCCAACAGCACCGGCTCCCTGAATCCCGCTCACGTCCACTCCTCACTCCTTCTCCAATACCCCCGCGCGGTATGCTAAAATATATACTTCTTCCAAAATATCGCCCCATTGAGTTGGCTTTTCCCTTTAGAATTGGTTTTCTAATCTTATAACGGTGATTTTAGCTTTGTTTTATTAGCTGAATTGAATATAATCCTGCCTTTTGTAATTTGGGAGGTAGAAGGTGAAATAAACGATGACGACTTTATCTGAAAATATGAAAACCATTCGCAAGAACTTGAAATGCACCCAGATGGCCATGGCCCGGGTTCTGGAAATCGGTTTCCGAACCTATGTCCGCTACGAAGCCGGTGAGCGTGATGGGCCGGTGGCGGTGCTGGTCAAGTTCGCCCGGCTGGGGAATATTTCTCTGGACCGGCTGCTGACCACAAAGCTGGAACCCTCCGACCTCGAAATGCCTGACCTGGATCCGCCTGCGGGCAAGCTGAATCAGGTTGAGGTCATCGGCGGTTCCCTCAAGGAAGGCCGCCTGGTTTTCAAGGGAATCCGCGGGGATTATTATATCGCCGTGGCGCCCGATGAAAAAAAGCTGCTGACCCATTTCCGGAAAATGAATCAGAAGTCGCAAGACAAATGCCTGGTGGATATGAAATGGGCTCTGAAAAAAAGCAATGGCCGCGCATTGCAACCCGGCAAGAAAAAAGTATCGCGAAAAGCGGAAAAAGCCCAGAATGCCAACAAGCTGAAAAAGATGGCAAAAACCATCAAAAAAATCACGCTCAAGGGATAACAACCCTAGCCGCACCCTTGACGCTCCGAGATTTTCTTCCTGATTGGGACTACGGACCAGAGTGTTGATGACGCTGCTCAAATCCGCTGGAATTTTCTAAGAATATCGTTCATCTCGAACAACAGGGCGATGGGCCGGCCGTGCGGGCAAGTGTAGGGCATGCGGGTGTGTTCCAAATCGTGCATCAATTTGCGCATCTGGTCCAGCTCCAGCGGATGATTCACCTTGATCGCATTTCGGCACGACATCATGATCATGATGTCTTCCATCTTGTCCTGGAGGGTGCGATCCTTTTCCTCGCGAAGCAGGTGCCCCGCCACTTCTCGGACGATGATTTCCTGATCGTGATGTTTCAACACCGCCGGTACCGAGCGCAGTAAAAATCCGTTGTTGCCGAAGGGTTCCAATTCCAGTCCCAATTCCTTGAGGGATTCCAGATGTTGGGACAAGGCTTGGGCTTCGGCCGGGGGCAACTCCACCGTCAGCGGAAATAAAAGGTCCTGCACCTCCACCTTTTTATTGTGCGCCGCTTCCCGGAACCGCTCGTACAGCACACGCTCGTGGGCGATGTGTTGATCCACTACCAGAATGCCCTTCGGACCCTGCATCACAATAAACGAATGATTCAACTGCCCCACTGGTTCGAATTCGGAAAACACCAGGTCCGATACCGGCTGGGGTTTTTGCCCGAAGACTTCGATCTGCCGCGGGTCCGCCGCCGCCGCCCGCTGGGGGCCCGCCGCAGGAGCGGGACGATACAACGCTTCCAAGCCCTGGCTCCAGTCCCCTTTGCGGGTCTCAGCACCGGTGGCGGCAGGCACCGAACCCATTGCCGGGAGTGGGCCGGAAGGGTGTCCGGGCCAATCATTGGAAGGGGCCGCTTCCCGGCCGGACCCCGTAATCGAATCATCCGCCGATGCCGCGAAGGTTTTTTCGTTTTGTTGCAGGGCATCCTGCACCGCCTGCCTGACGAACCGGTACACGTCCTGCTGAAACGCGAACCGGACTTCCGCCTTGGCGGGATGCACATTGACATCCAGCAGGCCGGGATCCATGGTCAGGAATAAAAACAGGACGGGATGCTGACCGCGCGGCAGAAGGTGGCTGTACCCCTGTTGCGTGGCGGACAGCAACACCTTGTCGCGCACGCACCGCGAATTGATGAAACAGTACTGCGTATTGCGGTTGGACCGCGTGTACACCGGACTGGAGATGAACCCTTCGATGCGGTAGGTGCCATCGCCCTGCTCCACCCGAATCAACTCCCCCGCCAGATCGGCACCGAACAACTCGGCAATCCGGTACAACGACTGATCGGTCGGCAGAGTAGCCAGCAGTTGCCGGCCGTTGTGGTGCAGGCTGAACTGGATTTCCGGATGTGCCAGCGCCTGCTGTTGCACCACCTGGGTGATGTGCGACGCTTCGGTGCCGTCTTTCTTCAAAAATTTCTGGCGGGCGGGGGTATTGTAAAACACCTGATTCACTTCGAGGGTGGTGCCCCGGGAAAAAGCGATCTCCCGGATACGGAGAGCCCCTCCGCCTTCGATCGACACCTCGGTGCCGTTTTGGCCTCCGCCGGTACCGGTGGTCAGCCGCACGCGGGCAATGGCAGCGATGCTGGGAAGCGCCTCGCCCCGGAACCCGAGCGACCGGATTGCCTCGAGATCGCCCGCGCTCTGAATTTTGCTGGTGGCGTGACGCTCAAACGCCAGACGCGCGTCTTCCGGCTCCATTCCCGATCCATTATCGGACACTTTGATGCTTTCCTTCCCGGCGGCCTGGATTTCGATGGCGATGCGGCTGGCTCCGGCGTCGATGGAGTTTTCCATCAGCTCCTTGACGATAGAAGCGGGTCTTTCGACCACCTCTCCCGCCGCGATCTGGTTGGCGAGGATTTCTGGAAGAATCTGAATATTCATCCGGTTCTCTTGAGGGAAGGATGTGGGTGACGGTTGGGTCCTTCGAACCGTCAGGACGGTGCGACGGGTCGATTGTAAACCAATTCCCTTTCAAATCCAAAACGATATGCGCGAACGCCGAACCCGGCCGGGATCAGGATTGTATTTTCATGCGTTATTAATACCCGGAAACGGGAAGCATGCCATTCTCGCCGCAAATCAAGTATGCTTAGGGCATGAAACCGATGCCCGAATCCTGGAAACGCGCCCTCCCCCTGTTGTCGGTATTGATGGTGGTGCTGACTCTGGCGGGCGACCGCTTGCGGCCGTTGTCCGATCCCGCGGACCCCGATCCCGACCTTGCGCACCACCATGACGATCATTCGCCACACGGCGATGCTCTGGATCAAGCCTTCAGCCAAGCGCCCGATCCCGGTGCCCTTCCCGCCGACCCGGAAAAGGAGCGGCGGATGGGCATTTTTCATTATAATGAGGGCAATCAGATTTTACGAAAAGGCGACTGGAAGGAAGCGGTGCGGAATTACAAAATGGCTCTGCATCATGATCAAACCCTGAGCGCAGTCTATGTCAATATGAGTTCGGCTTATTTGCAAGGGCAACAGTACGAAGAGGCCCTGAAGACGCTCGAAGTTTTAAAAACCCTCACCCCGGACCATCCAAACTTGTATTACAACCTCGCCTGCTATTACTCCCTGACGCATCAGGAAACCGAAAGCCTTGCGGCCCTTAAACGGTCGCTCAAGCTCGGTTACTCCGTGCGCGGGGACGTGCACACCGATTCCGATCTGGCCAACCTGCGGCAGACGGAGGAATTCAAGCAATGGGTTAAAACGTTATGAGGGGAAAGCCCCGGCTCAGGATTCTTGGGGAGGCTCGTTGTTGCCGGGGGAATGAATCAGGCTCACCTTGCCGTTGGGGTTGATGGTCAACCCCCGCTTCCCCTCCAGCAGCAGATGCAGATCGTCCCCGATCAATTCCCTGCGCCAGCCGTGAAACAGAGGATGCTGGTCCAGGTCCTCCTTTTTCTCATGGGCCTCCACAAAACTGTGAATCATTTTGCGGTCGGCCAGCATATGGGGTTCGATCTTCAAAACTTCGGAACGGATTTGCACGAAGGCCGCCAACAATTCCTCCACCCCCCGGCCGGTGGCGTAATGGGACGACTCGGGGAGTTGCGGACACTGGTCTTCGGGAATTTTCATGCCGGCTTGGATGAGCTTGAGAATTTCGTCGCCGCTGGAATTGCCTTCACGGGAGTTGAAGCCGCGGATATCGGTCAGCTCCTTGCGGGACACCGGCACCCCCCGGGCGATTTCCAGCAGGGGCTCGTCGCGGATAATGAATTTGGCCAGACAGTCGCGCTTTATGGCCTGTTCTTCCCGCCATGCCGCCAGCTCCCTCAGCACCGCCAGGTTTTTCGGTTTGAGCGTGCGGAAGTTTTTGACTTTCATGTATTGCTTTTTGGGGTCGGGCAACTCGAAGTTGGACGGATCGGCCAGTTGCCGGAACTCCTCCTGCACCCATTCCGCACGGTTGAGTTTCTCGAGTTGCTTCACCACCTTGTGGTAGACGGGAACCAGATACCGGACATCATCCACCGCGTAATCAATCTGACTTTGCCGCAGAGGCCGCCGGCACCAATCGGTGTAGGTTTCGGTTTTATAGATTTTTTTGCCGGTGACCTTCTTCACGATTTTCGCGAAGGAAATTTGGGCGCCCCACCCGATCAACGAAGCCGCCACCTGGGTGTCGAAAATCGGTTGCACCACCTCGCCGGTTAGCCGGAACAGGATTTCCAGATCCTGCTTGCCCGCATGAAACACTTTCACCTTGTCCCGGCGTTTCAACAGATCCAGCAGTGGACCGAGGTTTTTGACGGAAATGGGATCGACCGCGGCACACACCTCGCCGCCGGCGATTTGAATCAGGCCCAACCGGTGAAAATAAGTTTTTTCCCGAACGAATTCGGTATCGACAGCCAGGATGTCGCAGTTTTCAAGCTTTCGGATCAGGTCGGGAAGATCCCGGTCGGTGGTTACATACATATTACTTGAGGCAGGGATTCATATTCACGCCGGACTGAAGGCGGAAAAGCGCTGAATGCGCCTGATGCGTACTCCAGATTGATAAGGATGATTGATCTTATTATAAAGGCAGGAAACCCTTTGTTCCATAGAAATATCGGACGAAGAAAAGGGTCAAGTCGATTCGTCCAGCTTGACCTGGCTGGGTTTGGAAGACCCCATGGTATTCCAATTGGATTCATAATTGAACTCATCTTCTTCCACTCCCATATTTCCCGTAAATTCCTTCCCTTGATTGTTGCGCTTCCAGAACTTGTTGCTTAACCGTTTCGAAGAGATCACTTTCTGGACCTTTCCTCGATCATCAAGAATCTTGACTTGGTAGAACATAAGGGTCCTCCATCCGGTTATGGGTGATATTTCACGGTACGAGAAGGGCTGAATTTAATGAACTTTTAAGTATTTTAAAATCAAACAGTTACCATATATTTACATGGCATGCCAAGTAAAAGTAAAACGAACGGCAAATTTTGTCAAGCAAATAAGTTCAATAAAATCAATTAATACCTAACAAGTCCCTGAGGTTCGCCGAGAATCCGGACCCGGGGGAGGTGGGCCGCTCAAAAAATCCGCCCTGGCGGAAGAAAACAGGCCCCGCTTAAATGCCGGACATCTAAAACTTTATCCTGCCGATCATTGAAAAAGAATGGTTTCCCATCAACTCATCACGGTTGGACATTGACTTTTAAGCGGCAATGAAATAGGTTTAATAAATAAGGCTTGATACGCCTGTGTGCTTTTCGGGCGGGATATTAAGAGCTTTCAACGAATCAGACAGGAGAACGATGAGAATCCTGGGAATCGACTCATCCACTCCAGGTTGTAGTGTTGCCCTCCTGAATAACGGTACGATCGTTTCAGAACAAATCGCCGACCCTCAGCCTTCCTATTCCAAGTTTCTGTTACAGATGGTAGACCAAGTCCTCAAGGAGGGAGAGGCACGTTTGGATGATGTCGACGGGTTTGCCGTCACCCTCGGCCCGGGTTCGTTTACCGGATTGAGAATCGGGGTCAGCCTGCTCAAGGGATTCATCCTGGCCACGAAAAAACCGTTCGTGGGCATCAATTCCCTGGAAGCGCTGGCCAGCACCGTGGATTCGCCCGGGCTTCCCGTCTGTACCGCGCTGGACGCACGCAAGCAGGAATTGTACGCCGCGGTATTTGAAAACACAAATAACGGGCCGGTTCCGGTGATCCCGGAAAGCGCGCTGGCTCCGGAAGCCCTGTGCGCCGCCATCGAGGCCCCCACCCTGTTTATCGGTAACGGGGTGGAGCGCTACCGGGACCTTTTTAGAAAGTCTCTCGGAGACCGGTTTGTGGAACCCGAAGGCCCCTTGAAATATTCAACCGCCGCCGGGGTCGCACGGCTGGCTGCGCCCCGGTTTGACACTCAAAATAATTTCGATTTGAATCAGTTACACATTAATTACATACGAAAATCCGAAGCCGAACTGAGTTTGGGAGGATCATTAGCCGAAAGGAGATCATGACATGGAGATTGATCCGACATTGCTTGCAAAAATCCAAAACGAGAATGATGAATTCAAAAAACTGTACGAAGAACACTCTCAACTGAAGCACCGGGTGGAAGCGCTGAACCACATGAAATTCCTGAGCCCGGAGCAGGAAGTGGAAAAGAAAACTATCCAGAAACACAAGCTGAGAAACAAGGACCGGATGACGGAGATCATCGACCAGTACCAGGCGAGCCCGCATTAATAACGGTTCTAGACCCCCGGCTTTTGACCCCGGGTCTATTCCGCCAGGCCCGCCACGCCCACGGGAGGTGGTACGGCGGTGGCTTTGGGGAAGACTGCACCCCGGATCGCTTGAACCAAAAATCGCCACGACACCACGCGGTCGGCCGGCAGGTAATCGCCGATCACCCCCACCAGGGTTTGCGCCAGATGGGGATTCCGCCGAAGCAAGGCCACCACGCCATCGCACCAGCGCCGCCGGTAAATGAGTTTCTGCAAAATCCGGCTCAAAATAAATTTCCGGTGAAATTCAGCCTGCCGCCGGTGTTCGTACTCCGCCAGAAAATCTCTTGAGAAATCCCCCGCCTGAAAAGCTTTTTGAATCACTCCCGCCGCCAGCTGGGCACTCCTGAGCGCAAGATAAATCCCCTCCCCGGTAAACGGGTCGATGAATCCTGTGGTATCCCCCACCAGCACCAGACCGCCCACGTGAGGCGGCCGAACGCCGTACGCCAGCGACCCCACCGACCGCACTCTTTCCTTTAAGCGCGCATCGCCCAGAAGGGATTGACGCCGCGGGTTGCTCCGCACCACGGCCTCATAAAACGCGTCCAACTCGCGGCCCTTCACGTTGCGATCCTCGACCACCAGCACCACGTTGACGGAATTCTCCCCCACTGGCGCCATGCCAGTGTAACCGGGCATGCTGATATGCATGGTGCAATAGTCCATAGGACTTTGAACATTTTCCCAATGCGCGGCGAGGGCGATTTTGCCCGGCCCCTTGTGCGGCCGGATCAACCCCAGACGGCGCAGGGACAACCCGTTGCGCCCGCTGGCATCCACCACCACCGATGCGGAAAACGCAAACGGCGTCTTCGCCTCATCCCGGCCCCGGACGCCGACGACGCGGTCCTCTTCAATCAGAAAATCATCGACCGCGTGCTTTTCCCGCACCACCAGTCCCTGTGCGCCCAACTGGCGGACCAGCAGGTGGTCCAGCTGAAACCGGGAAAGCGACAGGCTGGTCATGGTTTTTCCCTCACCGGGGCACGGCGGATAATCGATGCGCAATTCCGGTTTGCCGTAGGATGAGATGGATACCCCTTTCAATCTCACGGGATGGGTTTGCTGGATGGCGTCCAGCACGCCGAGGTCTTGCAGAATGTCATCGGCGGCGGGACTGATGAACTCGCCGCACACTTTGTCGCGTGGAAAGGCGGCCCGGTCCAGCACCACTACGCGCAATCCCTGTTCATGCAGGAACAGGGCGGAAGCGCATCCTGCCGGTCCGGCGCCTATGACGATGACATCGAAATCATTCATACCCCTATTCTCTCTCAAATCATCCGGACTTAAAAATCCAATTACGGTTTATTCTCCACCAGCGCGATCCGGTACGGGAAATGCCTGTGCACTTCAAACTTCCGCCAGCCCGCCGCCTTCGCCAGGGCGCGCATTTCGTCCGGCGTGAAGGCGTTCATCACGGAAACCGGGGCATCGTAGCGGGTCAGGCGGTTCTGGGTCAACAACCGCGTCAGCACATAAATCGAGGCGTAGGCCACTCGGCTCCGGTGCAAATCGTTGATGATTACCCCGCGCCGCGCCAGTTTCGAAAAACCGGCCAGCAACGCCACCGCGTGTTCATTTGAAAAATGATGGAGCGACAGCGAATTGATCACCACGTCAAAACTGTTTTCCTTAAACGGCAGGTTCAACACGTCGCATTGCACGAAACCGATTTCCGGAAATTCCCGGGTCTCCTCCTGGGCGAACCGGATCATCTTGCGGTTAATGTCGATGCCCGTCACCTTCACCGGAATCCCCCGCCTTCGCGCATAAAGGACTACGGCCCGAGGCTGGTCGGCGGAACCGGTGCAGGCATCCAGAATGTGCAGGGGCTTTCCCGGCGGATGCCGGTCGAAAAACGGGGTAATATGATGCAACAGCACCGAGTACCCGCTCAGGTAGCGGTTGACCCGTTGCACGTCCTGCAGGCTGTCTTTGACTTCCTCGAAAGGGGCTTCATCCAGATCCAGCAGTTCGGGACGCAGGTTGCGCGGGGGGGGCTTAAAAATCATGGCGGGTCATACCGTGTGGCCGGGAATCGGCACGGCGGATTTCAATCCTTGAAGAAAAACCATTGCTCCCCGCGCTTCAATTTTTTCTTGAACAAATTCATCACGATCTTTTTAGCGATGAACCGCGTTTTGGGAAACACGATCAACAATCCCAGAATATCCGTCACCACTCCCGGCGTCAGGAGCAGTTTGCTGCCAATGTTCATGACGGCCCCGTTGACCGCTTCGTCGCTGGGCAGGGTCCCCGATTTCAAATGCCAGTGCATTTTGCTGTACACTTCCAGCCCGTAACTGCGGCTGTTGATCACTCCGAGTAGAAGGGTGAACATGATCATCGACAGAGTGTTGGTGATGCTGATTTCCGATGCCAGCCAGGTTAAGGTATACACCTCTACGACGGAACCGATGAGTAAAACAATTATGGCGACGATCATTACGGCTTTGGGGAAATGAAAATGGGTATCCGGTTCCCGGTTCATTCCGGGCGGAGCTATTCTATTATAGGGGGGGATATTTCACAAGCGATCCCTGCCGCCGGTGACCCCCGATTCAACTTCTTCGGGACACCTCCCGCAGGAACACCACGATCCTTCTGAGGGTGTCCGCGTCCATAAACTGCTCCATATCCTGCTTGTCGGCGTTGTCCCGGTTGTGAAAGGCAGCGAAATCCTTCTTGAAGCGCGGCCCCTCCGCCTTCGCGGAAAAATCGTAGGCCTTGAGCAGAGCCGTTCCCTTGTTGCCGCCGATGCCTTTCAGGGAATGGCAGAACAGGCAATTGTCCTTGAAGGCCTGCCCGCCGAGATGCGCGTTCATGGATTTCAACGCCATGCGGTCCAGCGGCGCGTAATACTCCGTGAGCCGCACGAACCTCAGTTCCCGGATATTGGCGGTCATGAACCGCTCCTTGCGGGGAGCGCCCCGGCCATCGGGCACGATCACCACCATCGGGTTCAACCAGGCGGGACGGTCCACCTCCGGCGCCAGTTTCATCTCCAGTGCCAACATAAGATCGAACTTCAATATATCGCTGAGAGACAGCAGGCCCTGGTAATCGTCGTGGCACTCCAGAAGCACTGCGTCCCAGCGTTCCTCCGGCTGGTACTGGCGGATCAACTCCGCCAGCGACACCACCCGGAACCGCGAGCCCTGGTAATGCATCCCCCGGTCGAAATAAGCGCTGGCCATCCATTCGGAACGCATCTGCCCGAAGACCACCGGGTCCAGCCGCCCGTCTTGGGCGAAGGGAAACCCGACGTCATCCCTCACCGGCGGCGGCAGGGTGTCCCTGTAACAGCCGGCGATCGACAGGAGGGCCAGGCTCAGGGCGGCCGCCAGCAGAATCGACCCTGAATTTTTTACGCCGACTCCCCTCAAAACTGCTTCTCCCTTCATGTAATATGGTATGATTCGATGTTTAATGTTGCGATTCGGCGCCCCCTACCGGGGCCATCCGTTTATAATATAAGGTGAATCGCCCGCTCACAAGACAATAGTCCATGGAACCGACAGCCACCGAAATCCAGCCCGCCGATCAGAAAAAAGCGTTCCGCGCTTACTCCATCTCATGGAACCTTACCAATCGGTGCAACCTGAACTGCGATCACTGCTACCTGGACGCGGATTTCCGCGGCGGCTTCCGCAGTGACGAGCTGAACACGGAAGAATGCTTCCGCGTCGTCGACCAGATCGCCGAGGTCAATCCCAACGCGTTTCTGATTCTGACGGGAGGCGAACCGCTTCTGCGGCCCGATATCTACGACATCGTGAAATACGCCGCCGACCGCAAATTCATGGTGGTGCTGGGGACCAACGGCACCATGATCAACCGCGAGAATGCCCGGAAAATTAAAGAGGCGGGCGCGCACGGCGTCGGCATCAGCATCGACTCGATGATTGCCGAAAAGCACGACACCTTCCGCGGCGTTGACCAATGCTGGCAGAAGTCGATGGATGCGTTCGACATCCTCAACGAAGTGGGTGTCGATTTCCTCATCCAGATGTCGGTGTCCGAAATGAACTACAAGGAAATTCCCGACGTGATCGCCTTCGCCGAAAAAATCGGCGCGGTGGCGTTCAACCTGTACTTCCTGGTATGCACCGGACGCGGCCAGGGCAATACCGACATCTCCAACGCCGCGTATGAAGAAGCCCTGAAAACTCTGTACCAACAGCAGATGAAGTACAAGGGCAAACTCATGATCAATTCCAAGTGCGCGCCGCAATACAAACGCGTGGTGTACGAAAACGATCCCGACTCCGTGTACCAGCGCACTTACTCCGGCGGCTGTCCGGCAGGCACGCATTATTCCCGCATCAGTCCGGAAGGCAACCTCACCCCCTGCCCGTTCATCGCGGAGTCAGTAGGCAATCTCAAGACCGACACTTTCAAGAACCTGTGGGAAAACGCGCCGCTGATGGTGAAACTGCGCGATCGCAAACAGTTGGAAGGCAAATGTGGGACCTGCGAGTTCTCCTCCATGTGTTCCGGATGCCGCGCCCGCGCCTTCGCCGAAACCGGCAACTACATGGCCGAGGACCCCTCGTGCGATTACGAACCCGGCCAGCACGGCGGCAAGACCATCGAACTCAAGATCGAAGATACACTGGGACTGGAAGTCGAGTACCGTCAGCAATGGACGGACGAGGCGAAAGCGCGGCTGGACCGCATCCCCTCATTCGCGCGCGGCATGGTGGTCAAGGGTATCGAAAAATTCGCCACTGAACGCGGCGTCGCATTGATCGACGAACAGGTGGTGAAGAAATCCCGCGAGGAAATGATCACCAAACGCGGCGCCATGTTCCCCTTCCTCAAAAAATTCATCAATTCAGAAAAACTGGACGCGTAGCCTTCCCCTTGCTTTCCTTAGATAACCAAGCTTCGAGGTTTTGACGTTCCCCCCCTTCTCCGAAGGGGGCCGGGGGCTTCTTCCTTCCGCATTTTCTTGATAAGCAGTCTGGGTTTTATCTTGCTCCCCCCTTCTCCGAAGGGGGGAGCGGCGAATCGCCGCAGATAAATTTAAAACTTGGGAAATGCGCCTAACGACTATCGGACGCAGGTAACGGTCAGCAAATTTCTACTCCCTGTAAGGGAGCGGCGCCATGTTCCCCTTCCTCAAAAAATTCATCAACTCCGAGCGCTAGGCGCGCGGCCAATTTTAATTCCCCTAACATTTCTGACTTTTATTCCTCTCCATTATTAATATCAATTTTTTGTGTGGAGGAGTTAAATTGTTATAAATGCCGGTCGGGGTCCATGCGTGGGTGGAGGATGCGGACGATTTCGATGCCTTTCTTTGTCTGGCGGTAAAACACGATGTGCCTACCGATATCGTATTTCCGGTAGCCTTGGCGAATGTCGTCACACGCCCGCCCCTTCTCCGGGTGAATCGCCAGCCTTTCAAATCCGTCGTTCAGATCCAGAATGTACTGATCGGCCTGTTCTTCGCCCCAAGTTTCGAACGTGTAATGCCAGATATCTTCCAAATCTTTAAGAGCCTTCGGGCGAAGGAAAACCCTAGCCATGCTTCTTCTTTTTTTTCACGGAGGCGAGGAATTTTTTGGCATTGAAGCTTTTAGCGGGACCGCTCTGTTCGCCTTGGATCAACGCCGAGCGCAGGGCTTCGACCCGGGCTTCATGTTCCTCCAGCAGGCGCAGTCCCGCGCGGACCAATTCACTGGCGGACCCATAACGGCCTTGCGCGAGTTGCCGGCTCACGAACTCGTTAAAGTGTTCACCCAGAGCGACGCTGGTAGTTTTGGCCATGACGCTATCCTTTAAAATAAAATATATTACCAATATATATTATATATTGGTAATTCCGCATTGGCAATGTTTTCCAGAAAACCGCGATGGTCTACTTTTTTCCGTAGAGGCTACCCATGCGGAAAGTGGAGGAGTTGACATTGGGGGCGTCGTCCGGCTGGGCGAGGGCGTTGGCGACTTCGTCGCGGTAGTTCTTCACTTTGCGGTAGAGGGGGTGGGTGATGTCGAGCTTGAGGTTGGTTAAGGCGGCGCTGAAACTGTCGGCGCCGTCCGCCTTCACCTGGCAGACCAGTTCGCCGGACTCGCTGTCGCGGAACACGTCGGTGACGGTGAGTTGCGTTTTCTTGCCGGCGTGCAGGCCCATCTCGCGCATCATGCTGACGACCGGCCCGTTGCCGTAGGCCCTCAGCGGCAGATATTTTTTGATTTCGATCAACAGTCCCTGTGCGCTCATTCTTTCTCTCCTGCCTCAACTTTTGGAAAAGCCAAGCATATCATAAGCCGAAGGAAAATGCCTCCCGGCTCCTGCCCGCCCCTTTGCAGGGGAGGCAGCTTGCTGAATGTTACGGCCAAAGGGAATCCCTGGGGCGCATTTCAAAACCGCCCCTCACCTTAATCCTCTCCCCATGAGGGGAGAGGAGAAAATTAGCTCCGGGCCTTGCCCGGCCAGCGTCACGCTGGGTGGCGAACCGCCACCGGTAATTTTAAAACCTCGGCTGGCGAAAGTAACTCATTGATAATGCTTTAACGCTCCAGCTAAATTGGGTCCAGCGTCACGCTGGTCCGCTAACTTTTTCAAAATTAAGGGGTTCTCCAGGGTTGCCGGGGTGGGCGGGCGTGATATAATTGACCTGAAGCGGTCCCCTTTCATCGCGGGTGCGGGATGCCCAGGGTGTCGGGGGAGTTGATTTATTGACTTCGCACGGGGTTCCCGTATAATTCAGGATTTACCTTTAAATCGTTCATTTTTGAGGTGTTTCGGCCGGTTTATGCTGGAAAAATTCAGGTTAAAATCAGAAAACAGTCTGGAGCTGATCGGCGGCACGCCGCTGGTCAAGCTTAACCGTGTGGTGCCCTCCAACGGGGCAAATATATACGCCAAACTGGAGTCAGGCAACCCCGGCGGCAGTGTCAAGGATCGCATCGCGCTGGCAATGATCGAGGATGCCGAGGCCAAGGGACTGCTCCAGCCCGGCGCGACGATTATCGAGCCGACCAGCGGCAACACGGGCATCGGTCTCGCCCTCGTGGGGGCGTTCAAAGGCTACAAAGTCATCCTGGTGATGTCCGAAAACATGAGCCTGGAGCGCCGCGTGTTGCTTGAAAGTTACGGAGCGGTGGTCGATCTCAGCCGGGCCGAGTTCGGCATGCAGGGTACCATCGAACGCGCTGAAGAGTTGGTCGCGGCCCATCCGGATTACTATATGCCGCAACAGTTCAACAATCCGGCCAACCCGGAAATCCACCGGCAGACCACGGGACCGGAGATCATCTCGGCGATGGAAGGCGACTCGGTCGACGCGCTGATCGCGGGCATCGGCACCGGTGGCACCATCACCGGCGTCGGTGAAGTGTTAAAGGAACATTTCGGTCACACCAAAGTCATCGGCGTGGAGCCGGCGACTTCGGCGGTGCTTTCGGGCATGGCGCCCGGCCCGCACAAGATTCAGGGCATCGGCGCCGGGTTTCAGCCGAAAGTGCTCAATATGTCAATCGTTGACGAAATACGTCCCGTGTCCGACGAAGACGCGTTTCAATATTCCCAGCGGCTGGCCAAAGAAGAGGGGCTGCTGGTGGGCATCTCCTCCGGCGCGGCGGTGTGTGCCGCCCACCAAGCCGCGAAAGATCTGGGCCCGGGGAAAAATGTGGTCGTCATTCTGCCGGATACCGGGGAGCGGTATTTCAGTTTTCATCAATATTTTTGATTCAGGAATTTTATGGGATTCGTCAAAGGTTTGCGTTGTAAAGAGTGCGGGAAGGATTACGAGAAACTGCCGATCCACGTGTGCGAATACTGCTTCGGACCGCTGGAGGTGAACTACGATTACACCGCCATCGGCAAAGCGGTCAGCCGGAAAAGCATCCAGGACGGCCCGCCCTCCATGTGGCGCTATAAAGAGTTCATGCCGATCGACGAGGACCCCAAGGTGGGCCTCCACACCGGGTTCACTCCTCTGGTGCGCGCCAAAAACCTGGGCAAGGTGCTGGGTTTGAACCATCTGTACATCAAGAACGATTCGGTCAATCACCCGACGTTTTCCTTCAAGGACCGAGTGGTCGCCGTCGCCGTCTCCAAGGCGGTTGAGTTCGGGTTCGATACCGTGTCCTGCGCCTCCACCGGCAACCTGGCCAACTCGGTGGCTGCTCACGCGGCGGAAGCGGGACTCAAAAGCTGTATCATTATTCCCGACGGGCTGGAGGCCGGCAAGATTCTCGGCACGCAGATTTACGGCGCGCAGTTGATCGCCGTGCACGGCAGTTATGACGACGTCAACCGCCTGTGCAGTGAGATCGGCGTCAATCATAATTGGGCGTTCGTCAACATCAACATCCGCCCCTACTACGGTGACGGTTCCAAAACCTACGGTTACGAAATCGCCGAGCAGTTGGGATGGAAAGCTCCGGACAACATCATCGTTCCGGTCGCCGGGAGCTCCCTCATCACCAAAATCTACAAAGCCTTTCACGAATTCGAGATGCTGGGATTGATCGATAAGGTGAACACCAAAATATTCGCGGCGCAGGCCACGGGATGTTCGCCGGTGACCACCGCGATCAAAAACGGCTGGGACACCATCAAGCCGGTGAAACCCAACACCATCGCCAAGTCGATCGCCATCGGCAATCCGGCGGACGGATATTACGGCATCAAAACCGCCAACGAAAGCGGCGGCTGGGGCGAAGATATCTCGGACGAAGAAATGGTGGAGGCTATGAAACTGATGGCGGAAACCGAGGGCCTGTTCACGGAAACCGCGGGTGGCGTCACCCTCGGGGTGACTCAAAAACTAATCAAGCAGGGCCGCATCAAACCCGATGAATTGACGGTGATCTGCATCACCGGCAATGGGCTTAAAACGCAGGAAGCGTTGACGGGTCAATACGCCCCGCCGACGGTCATCCAACCCAATATTCAGAGTTTTGAAGAAGAATTTGCCAACAGTCTAACGGTGTAAAGGAGACAGTAACATGCCAGTAAAAGTAAGAGTCCCCACTCCTCTGATGAAGCTGACCAACAATCAGGCGGAGGTAACGGCGGAAGGTGGAACGATTGCCGATATATTCAACGACCTGGAAAGCCAGTTCGCGGGCATCAAGGAACGCATTTGCGAAGAAAATGGAACCCCGAGACGGTTTATCAACATCTATCTTAACGAAGAAGATATCCGGTTTCTGGACGGTGAAAACACCAAGATCAAAGATGGCGATGAGGTATCCATCATTCCCGCCATCGCCGGTGGAGCGCTTTAGTGACCGATTTTACCGACGAGCAGATTGAACGGTACAGCCGCCACATCATCCTGCCGGAAGTGGGCGGGGTGGGCCAGCGCAAAATAATGGACGCGCGCGTGCTGATAATCGGCGCCGGCGGTTTGGGTTCGCCGGCGGCGTATTATCTCGCCGCCGCCGGGATCGGCCATCTCGGCATCGTGGACTTCGACAAGGTCGACGTCAGCAACCTGCAGAGGCAGATCATCCATTCCACCGAACGGATTGGCATGCTCAAAACCGAGTCGGCCAAAAAGACCATCACCGCGTTGAACCCGGATGTCGACGTCACCCTGTACAACGAGAGGATCAACTCACAGAATATCAAAGAGCTGTTTGAAGGATACGACTACATCGTCGATGGCTCGGACAATTTCGCGACCCGGTTTCTGATCAATGACGCCTGCGTGTTGATGGGCAAAACCAACATTCACGGCAGTATCTTTCGGTTCGAAGGCCAGGCCACGGTGTTCGAACCCCAGGACGGCCCGTGTTACCGCTGTCTCTATCCGGAACCGCCGCCGCCGGGCCTGGTGCCGAACTGTCAGGAAGGCGGTGTACTGGGTGTGCTGGCAGGGATCATCGGCAACATTCAGGCGGTGGAAACGCTGAAACTGGTGCTGGGGATCGGCGAGTCGTTGTCGGGGAAATTGCTCATTTACGACGCACTGAATACCGAATTCAAGAAATTGACACTCAAGCGGGACGCCAACTGCCCGGTGTGCGGGGACAACCCGACCATTAAAGAGTTGATCGACTACGAAGAGTTTTGCGGAACGGCTTGATCAGCGGTTTCCGCATTCGTTAAAATTAAAGACCAATGACGAATCCTTTAGATTCCATTTAAAATAAAGGGTGAGTCTTTAGTAAATATGGGTCATATCAATCAAAAGAATCTGGCGCCGGCCTGCCCGGTGATCGTGGATCAATCGATTTTGAAAAAAATCGGCAATACCCCATTGATCCACCTGAAAAACCTCAGCCAGCGGTACCCTAACGTCGAGATCTACGCCAAGGCGGAATGGCGCAACGCCGGCGGGTCCGTCAAGTCCCGCCCTGCCCTGCAGATGATCGAAGACGGCGAAGCCGACGGCCGACTGACCAAAGACAAAATCATTCTCGATTCCACCTCCGGCAACACCGGCATCGCCTACGCGCTCATCGGAAAAATCAAAGGCTATCGGGTGAAGCTGGTCATGCCCGCCAACGTCATCAAAGAACGCAAAGGCGAGATGGCGGATTTTTACGGCGCGGAGATCGTCTCCTCCAGCCCGTTCGAGGGCTCCGACGGCGCCATCATTCTAGCGAAAGAAATCTATGAAAAGGATCGGGACAAGTATTTCATGCCGGACCAGTACAACAACGATTCCAACTGGCGCTCCCATTACCTGCACACTGCCGAGGAAATTTGGAAACAAACCGACGGCCAGATCACCCATTTCTGCGCCGGGATCGGCACCAGCGGCACCATCATGGGCTGCACCCGCAGGTTCCGGGAACTCAATCCCGAAATCAAGTGTTACGCCGTGGAACCCGCGGAAGAGTTGCACGGCCTGGAGGGACTCAAAAACATGTCCTCGTCCATCGTCCCGGGTATCTATGACGAATCGATTCTCGACGGGAAAATCAGTGTGGTCACCGAGGATGCGTACAGCATGTTCGAAACCCTGGAAAAGAAGGAAGGTATCCTGGTCGGCCATTCTTCCGCCGCCGCCATGGTCGCCGCGATGGAGCTGGCGGAAAAAATCGAGAAAGGCGTCATCGTCACCGTCTTTCCCGACAGTTGCGACACCTGCTACATCAATTTCGGCAAATTCAAGGAATTCTACGATTCGCAGTCCCCAACCGCCCTGCCAAAGGCGGATAACTGACACCCCGCACCTTTTTGCGATTGAGTTTTCATGGGCCGCTTTCTGAAACATATCTTCATCTGCAACAACGTGCGCAAGGAGGATGACCCGCGCGGGTGCTGTACGGCGCGCGGCTCACTCGAGTTAATGGACTACTTGAAAAAACGCGTCCACGACAGCGGCCTCAAGGGCCAGGTGCGCGTCAACAAAGCCGGATGCCTCGACGCCTGCGCGCACGGCCCGACGATGGTCGTCTACCCCGACGACGTCTGGTACTCCCCAAAAACCAAAGAAGACATGGAAGAAATTCTCACCGAACACGTGCAGAACGGCCGCATCGTCGAACGCCTACTCATCAATTTCAAAAAAAAGTAAATTTCTCCGGAAACCTCAAACCTCTTCTTCGAGTTCGATGGTCTCGACTCGCACCCGGGCGGTGCCTTGGCCGTGGAAGCCGAGTTGTTTGGCGGCGGCGTAACTGACATCGATGATGCGCCGTCCGGAGGCGGGATTGTGATCGCTGGGAAACGGGCCGCGGTCGTTCACCCGAACGATCACCGAACGGCCGTTTTGAAGGTTGGTGACTTTCACGTTGGTGGGCAGGGGAAGATGCTTGTGCGCCGCCGACAGCGCATTGGGATTGAACGCCTCCCCGTTGGCGGTCATATGGCCGTCCTTCTGATTCAAGGTTTCGTTGCCGTACCAGGAGGCGATGCCGGTCTGTTTGTACCGTCGGGCCTTGGCGACCGTCATGGGATAATACTTTTTACCTTTCACCGTATAAGGGGAATTCTTGACGCGGCCCAGGCGGATGGCTTCCTTGACCGGCAGGCCGTCGATGGTCTCGATATCCGCGTTCATCAACGACCACTCGATGGGCGCCTTCACCACGTTGAACGTAAACTTGCCGATGTTATAGGCCAGCTTCGCGGTCCCGAGGGTGACGTGGTAAGCCCCCTTCACCGTGGTCGAAACCACCTTGTAGGTTCCTTTCACGACGGAACAACCCGAAAGCACCAAGCCCCCGAACACCAGAATCGTTGCGGCCATCCAACCCCTGTTCACGAAAAATCCTCCTGGTCACCAGTGAGAGAATCATTATAATCCATTGAAAAATATAGACTAATTTTGATAGGGTTGCAACTTTTTGTGGCCTGGGACAAGCCTGCGGGGTGATTTCACCGCTCGGAGAGTTCGGCTTGGAGCTTGAGCAGGTTGTAATAGGTTCCCTTATTACGGAGCAATTCCTGGCGCGTGCCGAATTCCTCCACTTGTCCCAGCTTCAACACCAGCACCTTGTCGACCGCCTTCAGCGTGGACAAACGGTGCGCGATGATGATCGAAGTCCGGCCCTTCATCAATTCCTGGATGGCGTCTTGAATCAGCCGTTCCGTTTCGGTATCGACGCTCGAAGTCGCCTCGTCCAGAATGAGAATCCGCGGATCGAACGCCAGCGCCCGCGCGAACGAAATCAGTTGCCTCTGTCCCATGGACAGATTGTTGCCGCGCTCGATCAACTCCTGCTCGTACTTGAACGGCAGGTTGTTGATGAAGTGGTGCGAGTGCACCGCCTGGGCGATGGATTCCACCTCCTCCAGACCCAGCGACGTGTTGCCGAGGCGGATATTGTCCATGATGTTGCGCGAAAACAGAAACACGTCCTGCTGGACCAGCGCCACCTGCCGGCGGAGGTCCTGTTTGTTCATGTCATTGACCGAAACGCCGTCGATAGAAATCCTGCCCTTTTGAATATCGTAGAACCGGAGCAGGGTATTGATCACCGTCGATTTCCCGGAACCGGTAGCACCGACGATGGCGAGGCTCTCGCCTTCTTTCAGCGAAAAACTCACATCCTTTAAAACATAATCCTCCTTGTTGTAGGCGAACCACACCTTTTCAAATTCGATGTTTCCGGCGATGCGGGACAGCGGGTGTGCAGGTACCGGGTTGGGCACCTCTTCCGGCGTATCCAGCAATTCGAAAATCCGCTCGGAAGACGCCATCGCCGTTTGGATGATGTTGAATTTCTCCGCCATGTCGCGGATGGGCTCAAAAAATTTCTGCAGATACATCAAAAACGCCACCAAAACGCCCAACTGAATTTCCGCCTGAACGAACCGCCCGCCACCGTACCAGATCACCAGCCCGATCCCGATGGCGCTAAACACGTCGATCGACGGCAGGTACACCGAGTTGTAATGCAGGGACCGCAAATCCTCCCGGAGTTTGTCCCGGTTGATTTCGGTGAACTTCTGATATTGCGCTTTTTCCTGGTTGAACAATTGAACCGTGGTCATACCGGAAAGGTTTTCTTCCAGCATGGAATTGAGGGTGGTGATATGCGCACGGTTTTTGCGCAGAGCGTCCCGCGCCCGTATCCGGTACGCCTGCGTAGCCAGATACAAAAGGGGAAACACCGCGCACACCACCAGCATGAGGTGCCAGTCCAGCCACGCCAGCATGAGAAAAATTCCCACCAGCGTGAATAGATCGCTGAACACCAGAATCAGTCCGGACGTCAGCATTTCATTCAACACTTCGACGTCGTTGACAGTGCGGGTCATCATTTTGCCGATGGGGTTGCGGTCGAAAAACCGGAAGGACATCTTGTGCAGATGCGCGAACACCTGCGTTCGCAGATCGAACATGACCCGCTGACCGATAAACTGCATGGTCATGTACTGCAGAAACTGGCAGACAAACGCACCCGCCAGCACCGCAATATAAATGAGCGCGATCCGGTCCAGCCCCTGATATTGGCCGACCCGGATGAAATCGTCGATCACCACCTTGGTGAGGTAAGGGCCGACCAGGTTCAGCATCGACACCGCCAGCAACAGCAAAAGCGACACCGCCACCAATAACCGGTAAGGTTGCAGGTAGCCGAGGATACGCTTGAACAGGGGCCAGTCGTAATACTGGTTCTCCAGGTTTTCTTTTGCCCACTCCCTCATTTCAGTAGAATCTCCATTTCCCTTGCCAGCGTCTGGTTCGTGTACATGCGCTGATACAGTCCCCCGTTGTTCATCAACGTCTCGTGAGAGCCGCGTTCCACAATGCGGCCTCGCTCCAGCACCACGATCTGATCCACCTGCCGGGTGATCGACAGGCGGTGAGTGATGAGGATCAGGGTGAGCGATCCGGTCAGCTTTCGAATGTTGTCGAAAACAATGGATTCGGTTTCGATGTCGAGGCTGGAAAACGCGTCATCCAGAATCAGGATTCTGGGGTTCCGGATCAAC
>Ga0209997_10000009_pt1 | contig 49469 bp, 47 predicted proteins | sample CR04metaG_FD_182079 | JGI IMG/M metagenome (GOLD analysis project Ga0209997, IMG submission 182079) | Deep subsurface microbial communities from Mariana Trench to uncover new lineages of life (NeLLi) - CR04 metaG (SPAdes) (version 2) | ecosystem: Environmental > Aquatic > Marine > Ocean trench...
GCCCGCACGGTTCGTTCCTTTATCGAGTCCATCATGCCGGAACCGCAATCGTACCCCGCCAACCTCAAAAGGTATCAGCAGGCCGCCATCGGTTTCGTCGTCTTGAATATCGTGTACCTGGCGGTGGCGTTTTGGAAAGTGCCGTCCTTTAACATCACCGCCCAGTCCGTGGCTTCTCTGGTTTTTTTCATGATTTTTGTCGGGGTGATGGCGGCATTCATTTACCGTGGTTTCAGGAAATTGGTCGTGGTGCTGGCGGCGATTTATGCCGCGCGGATTCTGTTTTCTTCATATACTCTTGTGGTGGGGACGGCGTTCCCCCTGGTTCCGTACGTGTTGCCCACCACCGTCCTGATTTTTTATCTGCTGGGACGGACGGTCTGGAACTGGCCGTGAATTTGAAGCCTGTCAAGGAGTCATCCCGATGAAACCCCTGGTCTTGAACGGCGATCAACTGACATTGGACGATGTGGTCACCGCCGTGCACAACGGCTGGCCGGTCAAGGTGTCCGCCGAAGCCAAACAGCGGGTGAAGGTGGTGCGGTCGACCATCGAAAAGGCGGTGCGCGAGAAAAAAGTTATCTACGGCATCACCACCGGGTTCGGGGCCTTCAGCAATGTCACGATTTCCCGCGCCCAGGGCAAACAGCTGCAAAAAAATATTCTGATGAGCCACGCCGCTGGTGTAGGACCGTCCCTGCCGGAGGATGCGGTGCGCGGTGTGTTGTTGTTGATGATCAACAGCAAGGCCAAGGGATATTCCGGCATGCGTCTCCAAACGCTGGAAACTCTGGTGAAGCTGTTCAACAAACAAGTGGTGCCCGTGGTGCCGGAACAGGGATCGGTGGGAGCCAGCGGGGACTTGGCGCCGCTGGCGCACCTGTCGCTGGTGCTGATCGGCCGGGGGCAGGCGCGTTACCGGGGCCGGACGTTGTCCGGGGCGCAGGCGCTCAAGCAGGCGGGCATCGCCCGTGTCGAACTCGCGGAAGGAGAGGGCCTGGCGCTCATCAATGGCACCCAGGTGATGACCGCCATCGGGGCGCTGACTCTGCACCGGTCGATCCAGCTGGCCAAAATTCTGGACGTCGCCGCGTCCATGAGCCTCGAAGTGTTGTTGGGAAGCAACAAGCAGTTTCACAAACGCATCCACCGCCTCCGCCCGCATCCGGGCCAGCTCGATTGCGCCGCCAACATGCGGCGCGTCACCGACGGCAGTGAGATCATTTCTTCGCACAAGGATTGCGGACGCGTGCAGGACGCCTATTCGCTGCGGTGTGTGCCGCAGGTGCACGGCGCCAGCCGTGATACGCTGGCGCACGTCAAACGAGTCGTCGAAACGGAGATGAATTCCGCCACCGAAAATCCGCTGGTGTTTCCCAACGGGGAGGTCATGTCCGGCGGCAACTTTCACGGCCAGCCGGTGGCCTTGGTGATGGATTTTCTGGCCATCGCGTTGGCGGAGTTCGCCAGCATATGCGAGCGGCGGGTGGAACGGATGGTCAATCCCAATCTCAGCGGACTGCCCTCATTTCTGATTCAGGAAGGCGGGGTGAATTCCGGCTTCATGATCGCCCAATACACCGCCGCGGCCCTGGTTTCGGAAAACAAGGTGCTGGCGCATCCCGCTTCGGTGGACTCCATTCCGACCTCGGCCAACAAGGAAGACCATGTCAGCATGGGAACCATCGCCGCCCGCAAGGCGCGTCAGGTGTTGGAGAATGTCAAGCAGGTGGCGGCGATTGAATTGCTGTGCGCGGCGCAGGCGTTGGATCTGTTCACCAATTTGAAGCCGGGTGAGGGGTCGCTGGCCGCCTACAAGGTGATCCGCCGCCACGTCAAACACATGAAACGCGACCGGGAACTGGCGCCGGATATCGCCGCCGTCGCCGGCCTTATCGATAACGGAGAACTTTTGAAGGCCGTCGAAAAAGTAACCGGACCTCTCTTGTAATCAACGGAACACCTGAACAATCCATTGAATCCATGACCTCTCAAATTTTTACCGACCATGCGAAACGTCTGCCTCTTTTGACGGACGCCGGCCGCGCCTGGCAGGGATTGGACCGGTCCTCCTCGCCGGAGATGAGTATCCGCCTGCGGGAGTTGCTGGAACATCTTAATAAACGGTTGGGGTTTGCGCCGACCGATGAGGGCCGGCGCCATCAGGAAACGTTCAACCTTCTGCTCCGTTACGCGTATCCGGAACTGATGATCGATCTGGCCGACCGGGTGTATGTCCAGCACGAACGTCCGATGGTGTTTTTGAACCAGGACCATATCCGTCTGAACCGTGACGCGGACCCCGACCCGCCGCAAGCGGAACGAACCTTCAAAGACCTGAGCGCGGAGATGGAAAATCTGTTCCGTGAATGGGCGGAGACGATCAAGAACAGCCAGGCGTTGCGGGAGGATTCGCTGGCGGTTCGCATGCTGGCGGAGAGTTACAGTTATTATATGGCGATGACCAAAAACTTTCCGTGGGAAGCTCCGCTCAAGGACCAGATATCGCCGGGCAACGCTCCAGTGCTGGACGTGGCGACCGGGTTGACGGGGTTCAGCCTCATTCACGACTGGCCCGCCTCGCATCCTTTGCTGGTGCTGGCGGACCGCATGCCCTTTATCGTGGAGGGGCTCACCCATTTCAAAAACCTGCTGGGGCGGCGCAACGTGGAAATCCTCCAGGCGGATTTTCCGGAGAGCCCCGCCACGACTTATCCGTTCGGAATGATTCACGTCAGCAAGTTTCTGCATCATCTGCACCGGGAGGACCGTAAACGGTTTCTGCACTGGGCCCGGGATCAATTGATTGCCGGCGGGCAGTTGTCCATCATCGACACCGATCTGGAACACCGCATTCTGTTGGAAGCCGAAGACCTCGACTACGCCAGCAAACTGATGCCGGGTTATCTCGAGACGCTGGTGAAAATCGAAGACCGGTTCTGTCACAATCTGGTCGACGACATCCGCGAGGTGGGGTACACGGTCCGCAATTTCGATTTCCACGAGTACCACGACGAGACCGACGCCTACAGCCATTATCCCGGCGAAGATTTGCCGATCAAATTCCTCGGCTTCGAAATCCTCGCGCAGAAAAATCCCTAAAATCCGACAGGATAACAGGATAAAAACTCCCCCTTCTTGAAGGGGGCCGGGGGGATTTGGAACCACAGATGAACACGGATAAAACAAGGATGAAAACTAAATGCTCCTCCCCTTTTCAAGGGGAGGCTGGGAGGGGTTAATATCAACCTAGCCCTTCCTTGAAAAGGAGGGGGACCGATATGTCATTCTGAGGAGCGTCGGCGACAAAGAAGAAGCCCCCCCCTCACCTTAATCCTCTCCCCCAAGGGGAGAGGGGATATTGAGTCCAGCGTCACGCTGGTTTTCCGGGATTTTTTTTGAGGGATTTCTGCACGGTTTTCCATTCCGGGCCGATGGCTTTGAGGGCTTTGGTTTCCATGGTGCGATAGAGTTTCAGCATGCCCTGGCCTGCGGCGGTCAGTTGCGCGCCGCCTCCGCCTTTACCGCCTTTGACGCGTTGCACCAGCGGTTGTTTGAAGCACTGGTTCATGGTATCCATCAGATCCCAGGCGCGGCGGTAGCTGAGTCCCAATGCGCGCGCTCCGGCGGAGATGGACCCGGTGTGCTCGATGGCTTCCAACAGGTCGACTTTGCCCGGTCCCAGTGCGATGTCTTTTCCAGCCATGATGCGGATGCGGGGACGGCAGAGGAGGGTGGATTTTTTGGTTCCGGACAACGGGCGCCTCTTTATTGTTTGGACGGGGGCAGGCGGGTGATGCCCACCACGTTGGGGATTGGCCAGCCCAGGGTATTGGCGTCGGTTTCGGTGGCTCCGGTTGAATAACTGCCCACGTACTCGAGTTCGTGGTTTCCCGAGTGAATGTACATCTGGGCTTCCGAGCCGCCTTCCACATACATGGCCCGTTTCAGGCGGATGGGCAGTTTCAGAAGGTTGTCGATCAGATCGTGCGTGCTGAACGGGGAGCGGACGTGGATGAACAGGATGTGTCCGGTGTGATCCATTCCGAGGGCGGCGGTGCTCCATTTTTTATCCTGCTGTTGCCAGACATTTTTGCCCTCGCAGTTGATCATGCGGATGCTTTGGATCAGCGTATGGTACAGTTTGCGCAGGTGGTCCACGTTCTGACAGTCACGGTCCAGAATCTGCACACTCAGCAGGGACGGTTTTTTGGGATCGAACACCAGCAACGCCCGGTCCTTGGAGAACCAGTTGTTGTTGACGTGGCCGAAGGTTTGCATCAGGGACACGCTGGTGATTTTGTCCGCCTGGTACATGCTGGCGTTGATGGCGGCGACCAATCCGTTTTGCCGGGCCCACTCTTTGGCGGACAGGCGCTTGCCGCCGGGAGAAGCCGAAGCGTTCAACAGCCGGAACTGAAACCGTTTCGGGTCGATTTTTAATATCCGGATCAGGTTATCACCGATGGGTGACTTTTGAGGGGTGCCGAAGATCCCAATTGCGAGACCCGCTTCCAGCCGAATCCACGGATTCAGCTTGGGTTCCGTTCCCAGGGCCGGGCCTTGCCAGAGGAACCCAAGGCCGGCCAGTCCCGCGGCCACCAGAGTTAAGCCGGTTAACAATCGTTGGGTCATAGTTTGCCTTAAAATTCAATGGATGGCAAAATCCACCCACAGGAAACATCCCGAATTGCGGATCGTCTCAAGCCCTTCGGGAGTGATTATATCAGGAAACCTCCTGACATCAGGATCGATTTCGTGAATTCATTTATATTGTTTTCCCATCCGATAGAAGAAAGGCGGCCTGAAATTGATAAAATTGTACAACCATCGGTTGATTATGATAAAAATATGCTTATAATAAATTGACATCGAATATATCATGCGAAAGTTTTAAATTAAAAAAGATTTTTTGTGGTCGCTTGATCTGGATTCGAATTTCTAGTCGCTCAGATAAAAATCCCCATGAAAGAATGAATAATATGAAATTGCTGGTGCGCGTGGGTTCTGTTTTTATGATGGTGCTGTTGGTGGGATGTGCCTCCCAGAGTGGCGGTGGAGGTGCCGCTCCTTCTTCTTCCGGTGATTCGGGCGGCGGTTTCCGGGTGCAATCGGTTGACGCCGGCGTGACCATCACCCAACCGGCCTCGATGGCGGATGTGGTCAGCCCCGTCGAAATCTGCCTGGTAACCAAGGGTTATACGGCGGAACCGGCCAAAAACGGAGTCAACGAAGGCAAGGGACATCATCACTTGATTGTTAATGTGAATCTGCCCGATCTCAACCAGCCGGTTCCCAAGGATGGCAATCACATCCATATGGGCGACGGTTCCAAATGTAAAAAGATCGAATTGAGTAGTGGGATGCATACGGTCCAGGCCTTGTTCGCGCGTGGCAACCACATCCCTTACGATCCAGCAGTGACCGATTCCGTAGTTTTTTTTGTAAAGTAAAGTTCAATTAAACAGGGAGATGGACATGAACATTTTGTTTAGAGTTTTAGCTGTAATTGCAATTCTGTTTCTCGTCGGTTGTGGAACGACGGGCGGCGCCTCCTCCGGCGGCGGTGGACCGGCGGCCAGTGTTTCTTCAGATGGCGGGCTGACCGACGAGCAACTGGTCAAGATGGGAATCAAGGAAACGTACGGAAACAGGTAGTCCCGGTTTTTCTGATTCAAATGCGCGGGCCTTTGGGCCCGCGTTTTTTTTTGCCTGAAACCGGTTTACCGGGACTGGAGCAGAGTCACAAATTCCGAGAGGCTTTCCAGGACCAGGTCCGCCCCGGTAAAGTCGATGTTTTGATTGAGGCGGTTTCTCACAATGACACAGGCCATGCCGGCCTCCCGGGCGGCGGTGAGTCCTTTCAACGCGTCTTCCACCACCACGCATTGTTCCGGAGGCAGGTTCAGTTCGCGCGCCGTGTCGAGGAAAATATCCGGAGCGGGTTTTTCCGGCCGGGGCGGGTCCTTGCCCAGGACCGTTTGAATCAATGAATCCGCCTGTTCGTTTTTGAGGATGGCGCGGATGTCATGGGTCCACGAACCGGAAGCGATGGCCACTTTAAAGCGGCCGTTCAAACCCTCGATGAATGGTCTGGCTTCGGGGAACAACTTGATGTCGCCATTCTGGCAGAACCGGGAATAAATTTCGAATTTCTGTTGCCGCATCTCTTCCGGCTTCACGTCCAGCTTTAAATTATAGCGTTCGATTTCTCCCTGGAGGCCCTTGCCCTTGGACGTGAATTCCACCCAGTACTCGTCCGGGTCGATGCGGTGTCCATAACGTTCAAACACTTCGTTGTAGGCGCGGTAGTGGAACGGTTCCGAATCGGCGATCAGTCCGTCGAAATCGAGAATGACGCCTTGGCACCCGTCCAGCAGGGTTTTCAGCTTTTGGATGCGTTCCGGGGTTTCACTCATGAAGGTTTCAAGTCGTCCGGGAATGGAGTCAACGGTAAACGGAGTTGCCGATGCGTTCGGTGCGTAGTCCGGAATGATCACTGTCCCAGGACCAGTAAATCCATTGCGCCTTGCCGCGCAGGTGTTTCAGGTCCAGCACTCCCCACATCCGGCTGTCCGAGCTGTTTTCCCGGTTGTCTCCCATGACGAACACATGGCCTTCGGGAATACGCAGAGGGGGCATGTTATCCCGAGTCGGCGGGCTCAACGAAGGGGGTTGCGAGTGATGGGCGTACGGTTCTTTCAATAATTGATCGTTGATGTACACCCTCTGCTGGATCACTTGAATGGTTTCCCCCGGCAGGCCGATGACCCGCTTGATATAGTCTTTCGACGGATCCCTGGGGTAACGGAACACAATGATGTCCTGACGTTCCGGAACGCTGGACATCCAATGGTAGTCCGGGAACAATTGAATGCTGGTGAAAGGAATTTCGTTGGGAATGTGAGTGCCGTAGCTGAACTTGGACACCAGCAGATGGTCGCCCACCAGCAGGGTCGGCTCCATGGACCCCGTCGGGATTTTGAACGCCTGAATGACGAAGGTCCGGATCAGCAGGGCCAGGATCAGCGCGATGATCAGCGCTTCCGCGTATTCGCGGACCACGGTTTTCTGCGGTTTCCCGTTCTTCAGCTCTTCGGTGAGTTCTTCGGTGCTTTCGGATTTATTTGACATCTGTTCTCAGTACCGCCAGGAAGGCTTCCTGCGGAATTTCCACTTTGCCGATTTGTTTCATTTTCTTTTTGCCGGCTTTCTGTTTTTCCAGCAATTTACGTTTTCGGGTGATGTCGCCGCCGTAGCATTTGGCCAGAACGTTTTTGCGGAGGGCTTTGACGACCTCTTTGGCGATGACTTTACCGCCGACCGAGGCCTGGATGGCCACCTCGAACATTTGCCGGTGGATTTGCTCTTTAAGTTTTTTGACCAGCTCCCGCCCCCGGTGATACGCCTTATCCTTATGAACGATCATCGACAGCGCGTCCACCAGCTCCCCGTTGAAAAGGATGTCCAACTTTACCAGATTTGATTCCCGGAAATCTATAAAATCATAATCGAACGACGCGTAGCCCTTGGTGGAGGACTTGAGCTGATCGTAAAAGTCGAAAACGATTTCACTGAACGGCAGGTCGTATTGCAGAAGGACGGTTTTCGGGGTCAGGTATTCCATCTTGGTTTGAATGCCGCGGCGGTCGCGTGTCAGCGACATGATGTTACCCACATATTCCTCCGGCACGATGACGGTGCCCCGCACGTACGGTTCTTCGATCCGGTCGGCCCGCGTGTGTTTGATCAGGTTCACCGGGTTGTCGATCATTTCCTCTTCCCCGTTTTGGTGAATCAGCCGGTAGATGACGGTCGGCGCCGTGGTCAACAGCTCCACCCGGTATTCCCGTTCCAGCCGTTCGCGGACGATTTCCATGTGCAGGAGTCCCAGAAACCCGCAACGGAAGCCGAAGCCCAGCGCCTTGGAGGTTTCCGGTTCGTAGGTGAACGAGGAGTCGTTCAGCCGCAGTTTCTTGAGCGCGTCGCGGAGCGGTTCGTACTGGTCGCCCTGAATGGGATACAGACCGCTGAACACCATGGGTTTGACACCCTTGTATCCCGCCAGCGGTTTTTCACACGGACGGTCCGCTTCGGTGATGGTATCGCCGATGCGGGTCTGGTCGAGTTGCTTGATGCCGGCCATCACGTAACCCACTTCGCCGGCGCTCAACTGCTTGACCCGGCGCGGAGCGGGAGTGAAGGTGCCCAGCTCTTCCACCACAAAACGATTGCCCGTCGCCATCATTTGTATTTCCATGCCTTCCTTAAGCGTGCCTTCCATCACGCGGGTCAGGGTGATCACACCCCGGTAGGAATCATACCAGGAATCGAACAGCAGGCTTTTGAGCGGGCTTTTCACTTTTCCCGACGGCTCCGGGATCAGGCGCACCACCGCTTCCATAACTTCCTTGATGCCGGTGCCCTCCTTGGCGCTGGTCAGAACCGCATCCGACGAATCGATCTGCAAAATGTCTTCCAGTTGTTCCTTAACCGCATCCGGATCGGCGCTCGGCAGGTCGATTTTGTTGATGACCGGAATGATGTGCAGATCGTGTTGCATGGCGAGGTTGACGTTGGCGATGGTCTGCGCCTGAATGCCCTGCGAGGCGTCGACCACCAGCAGGACCCCCTCGCAGGCCGCCAGGCTCCGCGACACTTCATAGGTGAAATCGACGTGGCCGGGGGTATCGATCATATTGAAGATATAGTCCCGGCCATCGTCGGCGGTATAATGGAGGCGCACGGTCTGCGCTTTGATGGTGATGCCGCGCTCGCGTTCCAGGTCCATGCTGTCCAGAACCTGATCCTTCATCTCCCGTCGCTGGAGGCCGCCGGTGGCGAGGATCAGTTGGTCCGCCAGTGTGGACTTGCCGTGGTCGATGTGGGCGATGATGGAAAAATTGCGGATGTTTTTTTGTGGCATGAACTCTTCGTGTTGACCTTCCAATCAAGGTTCATTATGTATTCATTAATAAGAGGGCCGGATAAGGGTCGATGACAGCGGGGGTCGGCCGGCAGGGTCCGCTGGAAACCGGGCCTACGTGGCTCCGGCATCCACCTGGGGCAAACCAATTCCCGAGGACGATTTCCGGGAGGAGGCAGTGACCGGCCATTGCGCCGGGTCCCGCCGGGTGACGGGCAGGGGATGGAGATCGGCCAGCTGGTTCAGGGTGTCCTGCCATTCTTTAAACCGGAGTTTAATCGCTTCGTAATCCCGGGCATTGTCAATATCCAGAGCGGCTCCGGGAAAGGGAGATTCCAATCCCATAAATCGCGTATCCATGATGTTGGAGATACAGTCCTCCAAACCCCGTTTGGGCACCCAGGACCGGAAGAAGCGCACCAGGAATTGGATATTCAGCCATGAAAAAAACAGCCCCAGCAGTAAGCCGATGTAAAACCTGTAGCGGCCTTTCTTGTCCTTGCCGATGATTTCCCACCCGAAGAGTATCACGTTTTTGAAATTACGCTGGTAGCGGTAATGGTACATCTGTTGAATATGGTGCCGGTTGCCTATTCTAATGGGCTTGACCAGATGCAGATTGTTGATCCGGTACCGTTGTTCTTTAAGATGCAGGTACGCCATCTGGATTCCCGGTTTTCCCGGTTCGGGATAAAATGCCCGCAGGCTTTCTTCCGGAGTCATTCCCAGCACCTGGTCGTAATTTTCCAGATCACTGCTTTGAACAAAATAATCGATTTCGTGCGGGGTGATCAACGGCGAATCGCAGGGCACCACCAGAACCGCTTTATCCCGGTAGGGCGAATTCTCCAGTTCCTGTTCCGGCCACTCTTCCGGCAAGGTGCTCAAAAAGCCGTGCCAGACGTTTTCGTATAGATTGCGTTTTTGCTCCAGGACTTGAATGGGTTTCGGACGGTCAGAATTGATTCCGTCGGTCTCCATGTGTTCCAGAATTTCTTTTTTCGGGCCGATGATGGTGATGCTCCGGACCGATTGCGCTTTTTGCAAAGCTTCGATCACGTAGCTGATCACGCACTTCCCCTGAATCGGCAGGAAGGCCTTGTGCCGGTGATTCACCTTGTAGCTGTTTTTACCCTCCCCGGCGACCAATAGGGCATCATATTGTTTCAATTCCATGATCAGGTCCCTGCTGGGTCTTTAATGATGAACATCCAATTATATAATATTAAACCCGCAAATGATGATCTAAATGCGCGTTTGGCCCAAATCTCCAAAAGGACTGAAAATCAAAGTGATTTTTTGCTTTAAGGCTATTTTGGGCCTTGATCTCCTTCGGGTTTTTGATTATACACATAGTTCATCCGTAACCGCTCCCCGACGGGAACCGTTCATTTCATGTCTTCCGACGCACCGCTGAAAACCACCCCGCTTTTTGAGGCCCACCGGAAACTCGGTGGGAAAATGGTCCCCTTCGCCGGATGGCACATGCCCGTCCAGTACACCGGGGTTATCCAGGAGCACCGGACGGTGCGCGAGGGGGTGGGCGTGTTCGACGTCAGCCACATGGGCGAAATTGAGGTGCAGGGCCGCGCAGCGAAGCCGTTTCTGCAGAAACTGCTGACCAACGACATGGACCGCCTCGACAACGGCGGCATCCTGTATTCGCTGATGTGCTATGAAAACGGCGGGGTGGTCGACGACCTGCTGGTGCACCGGTTCGAGGAGGACCATTATTTCCTGTGCATCAACGCTTCCAATACGGACAAGGATTTTGAGTGGGCCCAGCGCCTGGCGAAAGAGTTCGACGTGCAGGTGGACAACATCAGCGACCGCACCGCGCAGTTGGCGGTTCAGGGGCCGAAGGCCGAGTCTCTCCTCCGGAAACTGACCGATGTGGCTCTGGGCGATCTGTCTTACTATCGTTTTCAGAAAGGCACGGTATGCGGTGTGGAGACCATCATCGCCCGCACCGGTTATACCGGTGAAGATGGGTTTGAACTTTACCTGGACGCAGGCCAGGCGGTCCTGGTATTCGAAACCCTGCTGGCGGCGGGGCGGGAATTCGATCTGCAACCCATCGGCCTGGGCGCACGCGATACCCTGCGGCTGGAAATGGGCTACGCCCTGTACGGGCAGGAAATCGATGCCGACCGCTCGCCCCTGGAAGCGGGTCTCGGCTGGGTTATCAAACTCAACAAGGCCGATCCGTTTGTTGGGCAGGAGTCACTTAAAAATCAAAAGGATAAAGGTGTCTCGCGGAAACTGGTCGGGGTCCGCCTCAGCGAGCGCGGGGTGCCCCGGTCGCATTACAAAGTGTTGCATGACGGCCAGCCGGTGGGCGAGGTGACCAGCGGCACTTTTTCGCCGTCCTTGAATACCGGGGTGGCCTTGTGTAATGTACCCACGGCAATGTCCAAGCCCGCCACGCGGCTGGACATCGAAATCCGCAATACGGCAGGTGCAGGAGAAGTGGTGGCTCTGCCCTTCGTTCCCAGCCGGGTGAAAAAAAATTAAAACTTCCCAACCCCCGCGCCGACGGCGCGCCGCGGTTCGGGTCACTATTTTCCGTCACACTGGAATCACGACAAGGAGGAAAGGATGGAGGTCCCGAAAGATCTTCGGTATACACGCGAACACGAATGGCTGAAAATGAATGGGACCCAGGGAGTGGTCGGCATCACCCATTTCGCACAGGACCAGCTGGGCGATGTGGTGTTTGTGGAGGTGCCCGCTCCGGGAACCGAACTGGAACAGGAAAGCAGCTTCGGGGTGGTGGAGTCGGTCAAAACCGTGTCCGATCTGTATGCCCCGGTCAGCGGCAAGGTGGCCGCCGTCAACACGGATCTGGAAGCCAACCCGGAGTGGGTGAATCAGGAACCCTACGGCAAAGGCTGGATGATCGAAATCGAACTGTCCGATCCCGGACAGGCCGAAAGATTGCTGTCGGCAGACGATTACGAAGCGTACCTCAAGGAACAGCAGGGATAATTTCATCCCGCATCCCCATCAGCCATGCGCTATATTCCGCACACGCCCACCGATATCCGGGCCATGCTCTCTGCCATCGGCATTGAGAAGTTGGACGAGCTGTTCCACAGCATCCCGGACGCGTTGCGTCTCGAGGCGCCGCTGAATCTGCCGGCGGCCCTGCCCGAGGCGGACCTGGTGCAGGCCCTGAACCGTCTGGGCCAACGCAACCTCAACCCGGAAGAATGCGCGGTGTTTCTGGGGGCGGGGGCGTACCGGCATTTCACGCCGGCTCTGGTCAATCACCTGCTCCTGCGCGGCGAGTTTCTCACCAGCTACACCCCCTACCAGCCCGAGGTGAGCCAAGGGACCTTGCAGGCCATCTTTGAGTTTCAGAGTTTCGTCTGCATGTTGACGGGCATGGAGATCGCCAATGCGTCGATTTACGACGGCGCGTCGTCCTTGGCGGAAGCGGTGCTCATGGCGCACCGCGTCAACCACCGCAACGAGGTGCTGATGGCCCGCACCGTTCATCCCGAATACCGGCAGGTGGTGGAGACCTACACGCGCGGCATCGATTTTAAAATCACCGAGGTGCCGTATCAGGAAAACGGCCAGACCGATCTGGATTTTATCAGGCAACACGTGACCGACGACATCAGCTCGGTAGTGATCCAGTCGCCCAACTTTTTCGGCATCGTGGAACAGTACGCCGAGCTTGGGGAATTCCTGAAGGGGAAACAGACCCTGTTGATCGTCGTGGTGGCGGAGGCGACGTCTCTCGGTATCCTCAAACCTCCGGGCCAGCGCGGGGCGGACATTGTCGCCGGTGAAGGGCAGGGTTGGGGACTGCCGGTGGCTTTCGGTGGACCCTACGTCGGATTTTTCGCAACGCGGGAACCGTTTTTCCGGCAGGTCCCGGGCCGTATCGTCGGCGAGACGGTCGACCGCGAGGGCCGGCGTTCCTACGCGCTGACGCTGGCGACGCGCGAACAGCACATCCGCCGCGAGAAGGCGACGTCCAATATCTGTACCAATCAGGGCTTATGCGCGCTGGCGGCCACGATTTATCTGGCGGCGATGGGCAAGCAGGGCGTCCGCGAGGTGGCCCTCCAGAACCTGAAGACCGCCGACCACCTCAAAAACAAACTCCAGAAACTGAAGGGATTCGGCCTCCGGTTCCGGGCGGATACCTACAATGAATTCGTGCTGGAATGCCCCGGCCCGGCGAAGGCCGTCCACGACCAACTGTTGCAGGAGAAAATCGTCGCCGGCCTGCCGCTGGGCGATTTCTATCCGGAATTGGACAATTGTCTGCTGCTCTGCGCCACCGAAATGAATTCCGCGGAATCCCTCGGCCGCCTGGCGGCTCAACTGGGTGCCCTTTAGGAAGTCGCCGGAAGGGCGGGTATCCCGCCGGCGGGCCACTTTTTCAGGGTGTCATGCAAGGGGGCTCACTTCAAGGAAATCGCAAAACTTTCGGGAAATAGCGGGTTTTTTTGATGTACAAACCACAATTTTAGATTATCATTTAAGCAATTAACCACGTCCCCGTGGTCATTGATCCGGGTCGATCCAGACCTTAACCGTGTAAAGGAGATTATACGCATGGCAGCCAAAAAAACCTCGAACGCAAACAAGCCACCCACCAAATCGGAAATAATGAATCATATCGCCTCGGAAACCGGATTAACCCGTAAGGAAGTCGGCGCCGTCTTCGAATCTCTTGGGGGGATGATTAGCAAATCGCTCTCGTCGCGCGGACCCGGCCTGTTCAATGTGGTGGGAATGATGAAGATCAAAGTCGTCAAGAAACCGGCCACCAAGGAGAGAAAAGGCATCAACCCTTTTACCGGCGAAGATACCATCTTCAAGGCCAAGCCCGCCCGCAAGGTGGTCAAAGTGCAGCCGCTGAAAGCCCTGAAAGACATGGTGTGACCGAACCCCGTCACACCGAATAACCCCATCACCCAACACCACAACAAGCTCAAGGCACCCCCTCGCCTTGAGCTTGTTGTATAAAGAAATCCTATCCCCAAATCGATCCATGCGCCTGACTGTCAGTTGATTTTTTTGAATTCGCCGGTCGGCTGCAATTCGTATATGCCGGGGGCCAGGCCGAAAGTGCCTTCTATTTGGATCATTTCTCCATGGGTGATAGGCGCTTTCCCTATTTCTTTTTCTAATGGCGAGAGGATGGAATAGGTAAAAAGGGAATCCTGATTCGACGTCAGGGATTGAATCCGCCCGTTAACCACATCGATGTTGAAATCCTGATTTGCGAAAAAGGTGAACGGTTTAACGTCGTAGGCGCGTTTATAATCCGGCACATAATGGATCATGCTGTACTTTTCCCCTACGAACAGTAAGACCCTGGGAGGATACACGCGAATGCCGTTGGGTTCCTTATCCAGGTCCGGACCCACTTGGGTGATCACGAGCTTGGAGCAACCGGAGGTGACGAACAAAACCATCAAAATTAAAATCGCAGACAAGAAAATCTTTTTCATTATGGGGGTTCCTTCCTGGGGAGGGTGGGGTTGGAAAGGGTGTGACTAACCAATTTTTGCCGCCAGCGCTTCGGCGGGGTAGGTGATGATTTCGGACAACGTCGGGTGGTAATGTGGCATGTTGAGCACATCCCCGACGGTGCCATTATAATACATTATCGCGATCAGTTGATGAATTAACTCGCCCGCTTCGGGCCCGGTGATATGGCCGCCGATGATCTCGCCGTTTTTGGGATCGCACAACAGTTTCACATGCCCGTGTGTCTCTCCCAGGCACAATGACTTGCCATGGTCGTTGAACGGGTACGACGCGGCAAGGTACTCGATCTTTTTTGCCCGGCAGTCTTTTTCCGTGTAACCGACGCTGGCCAACTGCGGATCGGTGAACACCACGTTGGCGGTGAGGCGTTCGTCGATCTCCCTGGGCGGCTGATCGGGATGCGTGGCGTTCCAGCCCGCCACCTCGCCCTGCTGAATGGCGATATGCACAATCTCGTGCAGGCCGTTGACGTCGCCCACCGCAAAGATATGCGGCTGGCGGGTCCGCATGCCGCAATCGACGCCGATGCCCCCTTGGCCCATGGCGACCCCCGCCGCTTCGAGGTTTAGCCCGCTGGTGTTGGGGCGGCGTCCCAGCGCGTCGAACAGGGTTTGCGCGGACACCGTTTTCTCTTTCCCCTCATGCAGGAACCGCACGGTTTTGTTTTTGCCGTCGGAGTCCACCTGCTGTAACTGCGTTCCGGTGAAAACGGTCATGCCCTCTTCACGGAACCGCGCTTCGATGGGCCGCGCCAGGTCTTCGTCGGTGAACGACAGGATCTGCGGACTCCGTTGGATCAGTGCTACCTGTGTGCCGAGGCGTTGATAAAACTGTGCGAGTTCGGCGGCCACCGGTCCCGCGCCCAGCACGATCATCGTTTGCGGCAGTTGTTTCAACTCCAGCACGTCGTCACTGGTGATGGTGCTCGTGCCCTCGAGACCGGGAACAGGAATCCGGTCGATCACCGAGCCGGTGGCGATGATGAACGATTTCGCGGACAGCCGTTTGCCCCCGGCTTCGATTTCGTTCGGCGACACGAAGGCGACTCGGTCTTCTATCAAGGTAAAGCGGGAGTCTTTGAGTTGGCGGATGCGGTAATCGGCGAATTCGCGGATGAGCCGGTTCTTGCGGTCGATGATGGCCGGCAAGTCGGCTTGGAGGTCCGAGGCGGACAGGCCGAACTCTCCCGCCCGCCGCATGAGAGCCATGACGTCGGACGAGCGCAGGAGGGTCTTGGTGGGCATACACCCACGCAAGATGCAAAGGCCGCCGAGCGGGCCGGGGTCGGCAATCGCCACCTTCGCGCCGGCCGACTGCGCCGTATCCGCCGCGGCATAACCGGCGGAGCCTCCGCCAATGACGATGACATCGTAGTCCATGGAACGGGTTTGGGTGAGGTGTTTGTGAGGGCCCGGCGCGTTACTCGAAATCTTCCGGCGACAGTTTAAATTCCGTGTAGCATTCCGTAAGCAGACTTCCCGCTGTTTCCACCATGTGCACCTCCTGCTGTTCCTCGAACAGTTTCTTGGCGATGCGCAGGTGATGGATGGCCTCCTTCCCCTGCTTGACCGAATAATGCACCGTCGCCAGGTTGCTGTGAGCGCGGGCGAAGTTGGGATTGATCTTGAGCGCCTCCTGGTAATGCTTGATCGAGTCCTCGATCATATTCAGCAGATTGCAGATGAATGCCAGGCTGTAATGGGCCATGACGTCATCCGGCTTCAGTTCCACCGCTTTCTGATAGCAGGGCAGGGCCTTGGCGTTTTGCAGGAGTTTGCCGTATCGGCTGCCCAGGTTGAACCAGGCCCGGAAGTAATCGGGGTCCAAATCCACCGCTTTTTGGTAAGCGGCGATGGCGCCTTCGTTGTCCCCCGCCCGGCCCAGCGTCAGTCCCTTCTGGAACCAGCCCTCGGCGCTTTCCGGCGTTATCGACTCAGTCGTCATCGGGTCATCCTTCTATGAGAAAGTTTCAAAAGTGCGTAACCATTGTCGGTTGAGAATGGTCCATATGCTACCGGGTTCAGGGGCCATTTGCAACCTCCGGGGAGCCCGGGAAAGCGGTTATCCGGCCCCTCCCGGTCCGGAATTTGTGGCTGACCCCTTGACCCGGAGCGAAAAATGATTTTAAATAACGGGCTTCAAAGACACATCAATCAACCCGTGGTATTGAAGGACTGAAAACAATGGCCGTTATCGAACCGGGGACCGTGGAGGAACAACGGCTCCTGGCCCGCTGGATCAAAAGTGGAGAGAATTTGGTTGTGGGCACGTCCGCCATAGGCGAGGCTTATCTGGACCCCAATGTGAAGCGCGACGAGGAGGTGCAGAAACTGACCGAGGATTACGTGAAATATGATCACGAGGTGGCCGCGCAACTGCCTCATTTGAAAGGGCGGTTCCGGTGGGATCTGGAGAAGTATTACCGCGACCATTTCGGCCCGTACCTGCCCAAGGAATGAATACTCCGACATGTCTGAAGTCCGCATTCTAGACTTGGCCGACGCTCCTGAAGAGGGGCGTGCCAAACGGGTCGAGTTCGATCACCCCTTTACCGAAATCCCCTATGCCCTGGGGATTTTTTTCGCCAAGGACCGCTATTGGGCCATCACCGACCAGTGCAGAAAATGCGGATCCCCCCTGGCGCAGGGAACGGTGAATGGCATGTACGTCGAGTGCGCCCGGGAACAACACCCCTGGCACATCAAAACCGGCCTCTTCAAATTCGACCGTACGCAAGCCACTCCCATCTACCGCATCACCGTCAAGGACGAAGGCCTGTACATCGAGATTTGATTGGGTTGGGTTTTAGGCGGGATGACATCACACAGGCAAGAATCCGGGTTTCAAATACCCAGGAAAGTTACTCTCCCTTCCAGGGGGCCAGGTCCACCGAATTGCCATCGGCATCGTAGATCTTTTTATCCTGCAGGCAAATTTGAACGAACTTGAGGGCCAGTTCTTTGGTCTGCTGGGTGTCCTCGCCATACACATTGAACTCCTTGCCCAGCAGTTCCGGGGATTCGATTCGGCAATAATAATCGCGGCTGTCCGGCGTCTCGAACGGGCCTTCAATTTTCAAACTGAAGGGCCGCCGTTGTCCACGTTCCTGAATAAAAGCGGTCAAATAGTAGGAGTTGTTCATTGTGTTTTCCAAAAGACGCAGAGCGAGTCTTTGATTTAAAAATTACATAAACAGTTCGTGTCAAACGATAATCCCAAATGCCGGCCCGAACAGCAACCTAAAACGGGGACCTGAATAGACCCATCATCGCAATTTAATGTGGAAAACGTGTTAAAACATTGTAAAGATTCTGCAACAAAATCAGGTTAAATGATTGAGGGGCAACTGATTGACGTTATATCGATTAGCCGACCTTTTTAATTCACAGCTGTGGAAAACTTTTTTGAATTTTTTGAAAGGGCGGCCAAATTAAAGCCTGAAGGGACATAAGTGGGAGGCGGAATTTCGATTCACGATCGAAATAGGACGCTCGGCTAGCGCCGCCAGGTGTGAAATTTCCGGACAAAATTCAACAGGCCCGTCGGCGCATGGGCTTTTTTCCAGAGTCCGGCGGCGTATTTGTTGGCCTCCGCCATCGTCGGATAAATATGAATGGTTCCCAGGATTTGGTTCAGGCCCAGGCCATGCTTCATCGCCAGTACGTATTCGGCGATCAAGTCGCCGGCGTGATAGCCGACGATGGTGACGCCCAGAATTTTGTCCTTGCCGGGCACCGTCAGCACTTTCACATACCCCTTGTCTTCACTGTCGGCGATGGCGCGGTCGAGATCGTCGATGCCATACGTCACCACCTCGTAAGGGATGCCCTGCTCCTTCGCGTCTTTTTCATTGAGGCCGACCCGAGCCACTTCAGGATCGGTGAACGTGCACCAGGGGATAACGCTGTAATCCACCTTGAATTTTTTGAACGGACTGAACAGGGCGTTGACGGCGCAGTACCAGGCTTGGTGCGCGGCGGTGTGGGTGAACTGAAACGGACCCGCCACGTCGCCGCAGGCGTAAATGTTTTTGTGGGTGGTCGTTCTTAAATATTGATCGACCTCCACCGTGCCGCGCGGCCCCAGTTGCACGCCGATCTCTTCCAGACCGAAGCCCCGGGCGTTGGCGGCGCGGCCCACCGCGATCAACACCTGATCGAATTCCACCCAGTCGGTGCTGTCGTCTTTTTCCACCAGCATGTATTGTTTGCCGTCCTTGACCACCACTTCCTTGCACCTGGAGTTGACGCGCACGTCGATGCCTTCGGCGATAAATTGCTGCCGCACGGTGCGGCTGGCTTCTTCGTCTTCGCGGATCAGGAGATCCGGCAGCATCTCGACAACAGTCACTTCGCTTCCCAGCCGCACGAAACATTGCGCCAATTCGCACCCGATGGGCCCGCCGCCCGCCACCACCAGTTTCTTCGGCAACTCGCGCAGGTTCCAGAGGGTGTCCGTGGTCAGGTAGTTCACCTGGTCGAGTCCGGGAATCGGCGGCACCGCCGGCCGCGCGCCGGTGGCGATAATGATGTTCTTGGTGGTCAGCGTCCGGCCGTTGACCTGTACCTCGTGCGGGGAGAGGATCTTCGCTGAGCCCGTGTAGCAATCCACACCCAGTTTCGTGTAACGCTCGATGCTGTCGTGCGGCTCCACTTTTTGAATGACGTTCTGCACGCGCTCCATAACGTCAGGGAACTCGAAATCGACCTGCGCCGACTTCAGACCGAAGTCCCGGGACCGTTTGATGTAGGACAGGATTTTCCCGGTGCGAATGAGCGCTTTGCTGGGGACGCATCCCGTGTTCAGGCAATCACCGCCCATCTTGTGTTTTTCGATCAACGCGACTTTGGCATTGAGCACCGATCCAATGAAGGCCGACACCAGCCCCGCCGAACCCCCGCCGATCACGATAATGTTGTAATCCTTCTTCGCCATAGGAATAGATTAACCTTTATTCAATTAGAACCAACGTCTGCCCAATGAGTCGCCATTATATCCGATTCCTTACAAACTTGACTCCCCCTTCCATGAAGGGGAGTCAATACCCCCCCAGTATCCTCCCCTTGGTAAGGGGAGGAGTATTTTAACAGCCCGTGGCGGCGCTCCGTCCGCGCAGGACTTATTCCCATTCGATGGTGCCGGGGGGTTTGGAGCTGATGTCGTACACGACACGCGGTTGACGCCTTTGACTTCGTTGATGATGCGGTTGGAAATTTTGCCGAGTAACTCGTAGGGCAGTGGCACCCAGTCGGCGGTCATGCCGTCGGTGCTGGTCACCGCGCGCAGGGCGACGACGTTTTCATAGGTGCGCGCGTCACCCATCACGCCCACTGTTTTCACGGGTAGCAGGACCGCGAACGATTGCCAGATTTCCTTGTACAGTCCGGCTGATTTGATCTCTTCCAGAATAACCTTGTCTGCTTGCTGCACCATGCTGATCCGTTCCGGCGTCACCTCGTCGATGATGCGGATGGCCAGCCCCGGCCCGGGAAACGGCTGGCGGGAGATGATCTCGTCGGGCATGCCCATCTCGCGTCCCAGCGCGCGCACTTCGTCCTTGAACAATTCGCGGAGCGGTTCCACCAGTTCCAATTCCATATCCTCCGGCAGGCCGCCGACGTTGTGGTGCGACTTGATCACCGCTGACGGTCCTTTTAAGGATACCGACTCGATCACGTCCGGGTACAGCGTGCCCTGCGCCAGGAATTTGAAATCGCCGGCCTTCTTCGCCTCTTCCTCGAAGACGTGGATGAAGGTGTTGCCAATGATCTTGCGTTTCTGTTCCGGATCGGTCACGCCTTTCAAAAGATCGAGGAATCTCTTGGACGCGTCGATCACCATCAGGTTCATGTGAAAATGCTCGCGGAAGGTTTCTTCGACCTTCTGGCGTTCGCCGGAGCGCAGCAAGCCGTTGTCGATGAAGATGCAGATCAGCCGGTCGCCGATGGCCTTGTGCAGCAGCACGGCGACTACCGAGGAGTCGACCCCGCCGCTCAGCCCGCACAACACCTTGCCGTTGCCCACCTGATCCTGGATTTTTTTGATCGCGTAGTCGGCGAACGATTCCACCTTCCACAGCGGTTGACATTGGCAGATATTAAAAAGAAAGTTCTGGAATATTTTTTGGCCTTCCTGGGTGTGGACCACTTCCGGGTGAAACTGCAGGCCGTAAATTTTATCGATGGAATGTTCCATGGCCGCCACCGGGGAGTTGTCGGTAAACGCGGTGGCCTTGAACCCTTTCGGCAGTTGGGCGATGCGGTCGCCGTGGCTCATCCACACCACCGATTTGCTGTGGACGTCCTTGAACAGGTGGGAGAACACTTTGACCATCAACTCGGCCCGTCCGAACTCGCGTTCCTTTGCGGGGTTGACTTTGCCCTCCAGCATGCGGGTGATCAATTGCATGCCGTAGCAGATGCCGAGCACCGGTACTTCCAGCTTGAACAGTTTGGGGTCCACCAGCGGCGAGTCTTTTTCCATCACGCTGGCAGGTCCGCCGGAGAGGATGATACCCTTCGGTTGGAACGCTACGATGGTTTTGAAATCGACCGTGCAGGGGTGGATTTCGCAATACACCTGGCACTCGCGCACTTTGCGGGCGATGTTCTGGGTGTACTGCGACCCGAAATCGAGGATCAGGATTTTCTGATCGTGAATGTCCTGCGCTGCGCTCATCGGGAATATTTTTTTCTTTTCAATGAAGCCATTGCGTAAGTATTGCAAGGAGGACGAAGAGAGCATAGAGAAAACATAGATCCTTCACTTCGTTCAGGATGACATGGCGATGATAGACTGTCATTCTGAGCGGAACATCGTGGAGCGAAGAATCTGTGTTTTGCATTACCTGCGGCGGTTCGCCGCCCGGTTTATTCGATATTGTAATTGGGGGATTCTTTGGTGACGATCACGTCGTGCACATGGCTTTCCCGCAGGCCAGACGGGGTGATCCTGATGAACGTGGCCTGGGTGCGGAGCTCCTGAATGGTTTTGCACCCGCAATAGCCCATGCCGGCCCGCAATCCGCCCAGCAGTTGGTGGGCGGTGAATTCCACCGAACCCCGGTAGGGAATGCGCGCCTCGACGCCTTCCGGCACCAGTTTGCTTTCGTTGAGTCCCTTTTCCTGGAAGTAGCGGTCGCTGCTGCCGTCGGACATGGCGCCGATCGAGCCCATGCCGCGGTACTCTTTATAACTTCGCCCCTGATACAGAATTTTTTCGCCCGGGCTCTCTTCGGTTCCGGCGAACAGGGAACCGATCATCACGCTTGACGCCCCGGCGGCGATGGCCTTGGTGATGTCCCCGGAATGGCGGATGCCCCCGTCGGAAATGACGGGGATGCCCTTCGCTTCGGCCGCCTCGGCGCATTTTCGAACGGCGGTGATCTGCGGTACGCCGACGCCGGTCACCACGCGGGTGGTGCAGATCGACCCCGGCCCGATGCCCACCTTCACTGCGTCGGCTCCGGCCTTGATCAATGCCTGGGTGCCCTCGGCGGTGGCGACGTTGCCGCCGATGAGTTGCAGTTTCGGAAATGTTTTTTTTATTTCCTGGAGGATGTTCAGCACCTTGTCCGAATGGCCGTGGGCGCTGTCGATCACCAGCACGTCGAGCCCCACTTCCGCAATTTCGCCGATGTGTTCCATATAATCCGAAGAAACCCCCAACGCGGCACCCACCAGCAGGCGGCCTTTGTCGTCCTTCGCGGAGTTCGGGTACTCGGTCGATTTCAGAATATCTTTGAGAGTGAGCAAACCCTTCAGGTTGCCTTGGGCGTCGACCACCGGCAGTTTTTCGATGCGGTGTTCGTGCAGAAGTTTTTTGGACTGGTCGAGGGAGGTGCCTTCTCTAATGGTGACCAGTTGGTCCTTTGTCATCAGGGCCGAGAGTTTTTTGCTGTGCTGGGTCTCGAAACGGATGTCCCGGTTGGTGAGGATGCCCGCCAGTTTTTTCCCCTGGGTGACGGGAATGCCGGTGATGTTGTATTTGTTCATGATCTCGAGCGCCTCGCCCAGCGTCTGGTCGGGCTCCAGGGTGATGGGATCGTCGATGACCACACTGACGGCGCGTTTGACGCGATCGATCATCTTGCGTTGCTGGTTGGGCGGCAGGTTGCGGTGGATAATACCGATGCCGCCTTCCTGCGCCATGGCGATGGCCATGCCGGCCTCGGTGACCGTGTCCATGGGCGCGCTCAACAGCGGGCAGTTCAATTTGATTTTTTGGGTCAGCCGGGTGGTCAGGTCGACATCCGCAGGGAGCACCTTGGAGTAGGCCGGCAAAAGGAGTACATCGTCAAAGGTGAGATAGGTTTCCGGTTCTTTACTTGGCATGAGTGTCCGGTCAGGAGGGCCGAACCCGGTCCAAATGGTCCGCGCCGGTTCACAAAAAGTCATTTTATCACGCCTCCCCACCCGATTTCACATTAATTTTTTGCCAGCGCAGGGGGGTTTGATTCCTTGCCCTTACACTCCTTTGACATGGGCGCGGTTGGGGGGGGATTGCCGTCTTTCATTCCGGTAGTGATATGGTAATCTAATAATCTATGAAACTTAAATTGCTTTTTCATATTACCCTCTTCGGAGCGGCACTGTGGTGGGCCGGGTGGGCCGGTGCGGTGCCGATTGTGGATAGCGATGACTGGTCGGGCACCTATTTCAAGGGCCACAAGATGGGCTTCAACCACGCCCGGGTGGAGGTCGGGGACCAGACCATCGAGGTTCACACCAAGATGTATTTCCGCCTCAAATCCGGGAACATCGACCAGTCCACTACCTTCACCCAGAACACCACGCTGAACCTCGATTTGAGCCTGAAACGGTTCGTCCTGCTCCAGGAAATCATGGGCAAGCGGCAGGAGATCGTCGGGCGGGTCGAGGGCCACAAGCTGATCCTCGAAATCACCGGCCGCGGGTTCTATAAGAAAAAGTCCATCGACTTCCCCAAGGGCATTTACCCCTCGGCCACCGCCTGGCTGAACCTCATGAGAGAGGGATTCGAGGTCGGCAAGAAGGGCACGCTCAACCTGCTGGTCGAGCCGTTTCAGTTGGTCCTGCCCATGACGTATCAGATTTTACGGAAAGAGACGATTCAGCATGACGGCCGGAAGGTCGACACTTTCGTCATCCAGCAGAAGTTCGCGGGAATGACCACTACCTTGTGGACCAACGCCGAGGGCGATATATTGCGCGAGCGTTCGCTCCAGGGGTTTGAGTCTCACAAGGAGACGGAAGCCAAGGCACGCGACTTGGGAGACGAGCCGATGTCGGTCAGCAGTTTCATCACGCTCAGCCTGGTCAAGGTCAAGCAACCGATCCACGCGTCGGACGACCTCGGTGTATTGAAATTAAAACTCTCCAGGGTGCACAGCCCGGACTCCATCCCGCAGGACCACCGGCAGAGAGTGCTCAAAACCGAGAAACAAGGTGAAGAGTCCTACACCACCACCCTGCTCATCAACCGGGAGCCCAAAGCGCCGGTGAAACGGGTGTCGCTCCCGGTCCCCGGGGGAAAGTACCGGCACCTGCTGGAGGACGCGCCCGAAATCCAGGTGAAGCATCCTTTGATCCGCACCTTGGCGAAGGATCTGGTGGAAGGCCAACAGGATGCCTGGCAGGCCGCGAAGATCATCAGCACTTGGGTCTATGACAACCTCGACAAGGTGCTGGTGGATTCCTTTACCGCCCTGGACGCCCTGCACGACCGGCGCGGCGAATGCCAGTCCCACACCAACCTGTTCACCGCGCTGGCCCGCGCTGCGGGAATTCCGACGCGGGTGGTCAACGGCCTGGTGTACTCCAGCCATTTTAAAGGATTTCTCTACCACGCCTGGCCGGAAGTCTGGGTCGGCGAATGGCGGGCGCTGGACCCCACCCTGGGCCAGCATCAGGTCGACGCCACCCACATCAAACTCTCGATAGGCAATTATGCCGGTGCCCTGAAGCTGATGGAATTCATCGGCCAGGTCCGTATCGAGCTGTTGGAGCAGTAATTTTTTCTCCCCCTTGTAAAGGGGGCTGGGGGGATTCTTCCTTATGAACTTTTAGGAAAACACAGATTCTTCGCTCCACTTTGGTTCACTCAGAATGACAATTAGATACAGTCTGTCATCCTGAGCGTTAGCGAAGGATCTCGGTTTTTTCCTTTATTTCCCGCAAGAAATCGTCCTCTCCAAGCTCTTGATATCGAGTGGTGTGTTTCTCTGCCACCTTTGTCCACAGGGTTCCAAGGCTTCATTTTGGGGTTTTAAAAGCGCATAGGGTCTTTGCGCCCCATTTTATGGGCCGATTCAGGGTATGGAGTCTTTTCAACCCTGTTTCATGGGCCAAAATCGCACGACACCCCTTCAAAACCCCGTATTCTCTGTGGATAACGCTCCTCTGAGGACACCCCGGATTAATCCTATCTATCAGATTTTAAAGGGGTTGTTTCCTAACCCCTTATATCCAAATGGCTTGAAAAAACGAAAAATTATTTAGATAGAATCCTGTTGACAACCCAACATATGGTGCTAATGTGAGCTACCAACTACTAGATGTAGTGATTGGTAAATTAATTGTTTACTCCCTAAATTAGGGTTGGAACGCGGAATTTCGGTCTTTCTTTCGGGCCTTTAAAGTGGATGGTCACTTAAAAATATAAAAACATTTCTCGAATCCTGAGCTTTCGGGAAGTTGGATATTTAATGTAAGTTTGGAGACTTTTATGCATATTCACCGTACGTTCACCCAGGGTTTAGACGATCCGTACAGCGGCCTCGAGTTTGTGGAGCGCACCTCGAAAATCACCAATGCCAACGGCTCGGTGGTTTCCGAGATCAAAAACGTAGGAGTGCCGGGTACGTGGTCGCAGGTGGCGGTGGATATCATGGCCCAGAAATATTTCCGGAAAGCCGGCGTGCCGGCCCGCACCCAACAGCGGTACGAGCACGGGGTTCCCGAATGGCTGTGTCCTTCCGAGCCGGATATCGACGCCCTGGCCCAGCTTCCCGAGAAGGAGCGGTTTGGCCAGGAGACGGATTCGCGCCAGGTGTTTCACCGGCTGGTGGGGTGCTGGACCTACTGGGGATGGAAGAGCGGATGCTTCGACAGCGAAGGCGCCGCCCGGTCCTATTACGATGACATGTGTTTCCTGCTGTCCCGGCAGTATGCCGCGCCCAATTCCCCGCAGTGGTTCAACACCGGGTTGAACTGGGCCTACGGGATCGAAGGTCCCGCGCAGGGGCATTACTTCACCCATCCGGAAACCGGCCTGCCCGAAAAATCGAAAACCGCCTACGCGCGTCCGCAGCCGCATGCCTGCTTTATTCTTTCCGTCAACGACGACCTGGTGAATGAAGGCGGCATCATGGATTTGTGGCAACAGGAGGCGCGCCTGTTCAAATACGGGTCAGGCACCGGCACCAACTTTTCCAAATTGCGCGGAGCGGGCGAATTCTTGTCCGGCGGCGGGCAGTCCTCCGGCCTGATGAGTTTCCTGAAAATCGGCGACCGCGCGGCCGGCGCCATCAAATCCGGCGGCACCACGCGCCGCGCCGCCAAGATGGTCACCCTCGACATCGACCATCCTGACATCGAAGAGTTCATCGAATGGAAAGCCCGCGAGGAACGCAAAGTGGCCGCGTTGGCGGTGGGCAGCAAGCTCTGCCGCAGGCATCTCAAGAATGTTCTGAAATCCTGCTGGGACTGGGACGACGAGGAGAACCGGTTCAACATCCACTCCAATAAAAAACTGCGCAAGGCGGTGCGGGAAGCCCTGCGCGATTTCATTCCGGAAAATTATGTGTTCCGCATCATCCAGTTGGGAAAGCAGGGCGTGCGCGACATCGAGTTTGAAGAATACGATACCAACTGGACTTCGGAAGCCTACCAGACCGTATCGGGACAGAACTCCAACAACTCGGTGCGCCTGACCAACGATTTCCTGAAAGCGGTCGAAAACGACGGAACGTGGAAGCTCACCGCCCGCACTACCGGAGAGACGGTGAAGACCCTACCGGCCCGCGATTTGTGGGACAAGATCAACCAGTCGTCCTGGGCCTCGGCCGATCCCGGAGTGCAGTTCGACACCACCATTAACGAGTGGCACACCTGTCCCGCCGGCGGCCGTATCAACGCCTCCAACCCCTGCTCGGAGTACATGTTTCTCGACGACACCGCGTGCAACCTCGCTTCCATCAACCTCATCCGGTTTTATGACGAAAAGAAGGAACGGTTCGACGTGCCCCGGTTCGTCGAAGCCTGCCGGTTGTGGACGTTGACGCTGGAAATTTCCGTAGCCATGGCGCAGTTTCCAAACAAGGCCATCGCACAGAAAAGTTACGAATACCGGACGCTGGGCCTCGGTTACGCCAACCTGGGAACGCTGTTGATGGTGCAGGGCATCGCCTACGATTCCGAAGAAGCGCTGGCCATCACCGGCGCGATCACCGCGTTGATGACAGGCACCGCCTACGTCATGTCCGCCGAAATGGCGGCCAAGCTGGGATCGTTCCCGCGGTACCAGGAGAACCAGAAAAGCATGTTGCGGGTGATCCGCAACCATCGCCGTGCGGCCTACAACTGCGACTCCTCCGAGTACGAAGGCTTGACCATCTTCCCGCGGGGAATCGACGCCGCGTATTGTCCCGAATATCTGCGCACCGCGGCGGTGGAATCGTGGGACCGCGCGCTCGAGTTGGGCGTCCGCCACGGCTACCGCAACGCGCAGACCACCTGCATCGCCCCCACCGGCACCATCGGTTTGCTGATGGATTGTGACACCACCGGTATCGAACCCGACTTCGCGCTGGTCAAGTACAAGAAACTGGCGGGCGGCGGTTACTTCAAGATCATCAACCAGTCGGTGCCCCTGGCGCTGAAGAAACAGGGATACCCGGAAGCGGAGATCACCGATATCGTGAATTACTGCGTGGGTACGGGCAGTCTGAAGTCCGCCCCCGTCATCAACCGCGAATCGTTGAAGTCCAAGGGCTTTGCCGACGAAATTCTGGATCAGGTGGAGCAGGAATTGCCGAAGGTGTTTGATATCACCTTCGCCTTCAACAAGCACGTTCTGGGTGAATCGTTCTGCCGGGAATTGCTCGGCATTAAGGATGAGATGTTGAACGCCTTCGATTTCAACATGCTCAAGCATCTGGGATTCAGCGGCGAGGACATCCGGCGGGCCAACGACGCCATTTGCGGCACCATGACCATCGAAGGCGCGCCGCACCTCAAAGAGGAACATTACGCGGTGTTCGACTGCGCCAACAAGTGCGGCAAGTACGGCAAACGGTTCATCCGCCACCAAGCGCACATTCATAAAATGGCCGCCGCCCAGCCGTTCGTTTCCGGCGCCATTTCCAAGACCATCAACATGCCCAACAGCTCGACCGTCAAGGATGTGGAAACCGCCCACATGCAGTCGTGGCGACTGATGCTCAAGGGCACGGCGGTGTACCGCGACGGATCGAAGCTCAGCCAACCGCTCAACAGCGTCGCGGCAGACGACTTCAAACTTTCCGCGCTGGAAGACGAGGAAGAATGCAAGCCTCTCAAGGTGGCGGAAGAAATGGTGCAGACCGTCATAAAACGCCATACCCTGCCGCATCGCCGGAATGGATACACCCAAAAAGCCGTAGTCGGCGGACACAAGGTTTATCTGCGGACCGGTGAATACAAAGACCAAACGCTGGGCGAGATTTTCATCGACATGCACAAGGAAGGCGCGGCCTACCGCAGTCTGATGAACTGCTTCGCCATCTCCATCTCCCTCGGCCTGCAACATGGCGTCCCCCTCGAGGAATTCGTGGACGCGTTCGTCTTTACCCGGTTCGAGCCCAACGGCATTGTCACCGGCAATGACCGAATCTCCATGGCGACTTCGACCATTGATTATATTTTCCGGGAGCTTGCCATCAACTACCTGGGCCGGAACGATCTGGCCCAGGTAACTCCTGAAGACCTGCGCTCCGACGCACTTCAGAAAAATGAAGAAGTGTCGCCGGAGGATGTCAAAGACCAAGAGGGCGAAATTACCGACCTGGATCTGGGAGTCAAAGACGGTTCTTCACCGACCGGCGTTCAAACCGAACCGACGAAAACCGAGGCCCCGCCGGTGGCCGGCAACGGCAACGGCCGCTCCAACGGGGGCAGTGCGGCGGCCACGGTCCTGGGGACTTTGGTCCTGAACCCTCGGAGTTTGAAAACCGGGTCCGCGCTGGCTAAACTGAAAGGTTACGAGGGCGATCCGTGCGGTGAATGCGGGCAACTCACCCTCGTTCGCAACGGCACGTGCCTGAAATGTTTATCCTGCGGTGCCACTTCCGGGTGTTCATAAAACCACCCACAGAAACGCCCGGATCACCGTAGCTTGAGGGCCAGATCCTTATTTACCCTGCCAAAGTAAGGATCTGGCCTTTTCTTATGGAATCGGAATCCGCTTCAATCCTGAAGCGGATTTTTTATTGGATATCGGTTTCGAGATTGGCCGATTTGGCGCACCGGAAACCGAACGTCGGATTTTTCATTTGCGGGTCCACCAGGTTGCGATAGGAAATCGTGGCCATGTGGTCGGGACTCCGCCAGCTTCCGCCTTTCACCAGGTGGCGCGAATCGCCGGTGAGCCCCTCGGTTGATTCGGTCAGCGGCGAAAGCACCACCTGCGTGCTTACCCACTCCCACACATTACCGATCATATCCAGCGCTCCGAAGGGACTCGCCCCACGGGGAAAGGAGCCGGGCGGCGCGGCGTCCACAAACCCGTCGCGGTCTCCCAGGATATTTCCGTAACCTGCCAGCGGTTGATCGCCCCAGGGAAACCGATGACCGGAGTCGCCCCGTGCGGCGGTTTCCCATTCGTTTTCCGTCGGCAGGCGTTTGCCCGCCCACTGGCAGTAGCGTTGCGCCTCGAACCAGTTCACCGCCATGACCGGACACTGCGGGCAGGCTTCGCCGCCGGTGTAACGCGTTTCGTCGTATTCCGGTTGGAACTGCCGGTATTGCGCTACCGTAATCTCCGCCCGGTCGATGAAAAACTCGTTCATGTGTTTGCGTTCCATCCGGGTGTTCTCTCCCACGACAAAAGGCGACACCGGTTGCGAGGGAATCCAGTAAGAACCCGCGGGCACCCGCACCATGACCGACTGGTCTTTGTGATGAATCACCGAGGGCAGGTGAAAGGTTCGCGGAGTTATAAGAACAGGTGCGCGTTTAACGGTGGGGCGGCTGTACTGAACGGGCGCTTTGGGTTGCGGGGATTGGGGTGCGGGTTTGGGCGGTGCCGGCGGTGGAACGGTTTTACCCGGTTGGTGTTGGGCTTCGGGAAACAGGGTTGCGGGACGGGATCGTTTGTGGGCCGGGCGCGGTTCGGGAGAAGCGGTACAGCCGATGGCGAACAGGACCATCAACAGCAGGATCCCCGTTTTTATCACCGCGTTTTCTTCTCCTCGTTCATGAAGTGTTCCATCTTCTTTTTCAAACGGCGGTAAATGGTGTACTCTTTCTCGGCTTTTTCATTTTGACCCATCTGTTCATAAGTATACCCCAGGCTGAAATGCGCATCCACGAAGGTGGGATCGATGCGCAGGGTGGTTTTGAACGCCTGTTCCGCCAGGTCGTACTTCTTCTGGTAATTGTGAATTCCGCCGAGCCCATAGTATCCGTTCGGATTTTTGGGGTTCTTTTCGATGGCTTTTTGAAACGCTGTTTCCGCGCCTTCGTAGTCCTGCGCCTCGACCTGGGCCAGGCCTTCCTTGTAATAATCGTCGCTGTTTTTGTCCGAGCATTGGGGTAAAATCAATGCCAGTAGACTCAGCAGGCACAGGCTAAAAAGCGTTCGGTGAGAGGGCACGAGAGGCCTTGTTTTAAAAGATTGGTCGGTGGATGCGCCGGGCCGCGAAATGCCCGAACCGTGCCAGTAGTGACTGTTCCAAACTATAACACCCAGAAAGAGTTTCCGCCAGAACAACCCGAAGTTCAACACCCATCGCTAAGGATGCATTGCGTTCATGGAGATCAAGCTGATATGGATAGCCTTCGGCGTCGGCGCTTTTCTGGTTTCCCTGCTGGCGGTGTTGACGGTCAAAAGCTACGGGGTTCTGCAGGTGCGGTGGTTGAACACCTCCCGCCTGCGCGATCTGAAGCTCCGGGTCGCCGCAACTTCCGACGACCTGGAACGCGGTGCCCTGAATGCGGTGATCGAGCGCTGTGAAGCCCTGCGCGGCCGCTGGGTTCTCGGCGAAGCGGATTTGTCCCTGATCGCAAACACGCGGGGCCTGGTCGCCGACATCGCGAAACGTTATCATCCCCAATCTTCCCAACCCCTTGCCGAAGCGCGGATCGAAAACATCCTCAACGCCTTTCTGGACATGAAGACACATATCCTGCAGTTGACCCGGCTGAGGGGCATCCGGCAGTGGACCCGGTTCCGGTTGCGTCATCTGGTGTGGTTGTCCAAGGCGTGGCAACAGAAAACCCGGTGGGAACAAACCTCCGCCGTTCGCACCGCGCGCCGCTTCCGCCTGGTGACCCTCGTCAAGTGGATCACCCTGGCCCTGAGGTCGCTGGACCTGATGTTCTGGTCCCTCAAGATGACGGTATTCTTTTTGTACGACATCGTGTTCAAAGTGTTCTTGATCCGGTGGACCCTGCTGGTGGGCGAAACCGCCATCCGCGTGTACAGCGATCAGAAAACGGGCGCGGATGTTGCGCCGGAAGATCTGCTGGAGGAGATGGACGCCCTGCCGGACCCCAACGAGTTCGAGGAAACCGGATTGTCCGGGGAGGTTCAGGAACTGGTGAACACCTCCCGCAAGGCGATTATGTTTCATCTGGGAGCGATGAGCTGGAAAGAAGCGCGCCAGCGCTATGACCGCCTCGTGGAGGATATTGCGCGGGCGCATCACCCGCAATCGGAGCGGCCTTTATACGAGGCCCGGTTGTACGACCTGTTGATCGGCTTCTCCCGGTTTGCGGAGCAGATCGTCAACCTCAACACCAAACCGGTGGTCAACAAGATGCTGCAACTGCGCCTGTCCCATCTTTTGAAAGTGAAAAGCGCCTCCGACTGGGCGTTGGAAAACCAGGTCGCCGACCTGGTTCGTAAATACAAGGTCGGAACCGCCGTCAAATACTCCGCTCTGGTGTACAAGGCGTTCAAAAAAGGGCATCCGGGAATTCTGTTCAAGGACGTGGCGCTGACCCTCACCCGGGAAGCCGGCAAGCGCTGGCTGGTGATCTATCTCCACGATAAAATCGCCGTCGAGGCGCACTGGGTCTACAAACCGAAGTAGGGGTCTCCGGAGAACGCCCGGTTCAGCGTTGGGAGGAGGTCATGGATTTTCCCAGACGGGAGATCCGGCCCACCAGCTGAATCCGTTCGGCCTGCAGGTTCATCCGCTGATCGATCAGTCGGTCGATCTGGACGTTGATTTGATCGAAACTTTGATCGCCGGGGTATTCGTCGAGCAGGATGTGGAACGCATCGTTGATCTTCAGTTCCACCTGGAAGCTGTTTTCAAACGATTGGATCAGCGACTGGAAAATACTCTGGAAACTTTTGGAAATGGCAAACTTGTATCGATTGGCTTTCGCCCAGCCCTGCAACGCATCGGCGCCGGTTTCCACCGCGCGTTTGGAGGTGCCCAGTTCGATCATGGCGATTTTAACAAATGAGGCGCCATCCTCTGGAATGTAATTCGACACTCCAGAAATCTCGGGCATCTCCATCTCGGTGATCCGGGCTTTGATGAGATAAACCAGGCTCTGGTTGGAGTGCACAATCGATTTGAACAGGTGGAACGAAGGATTGTTCTTTTCCAGCTGACCCATCCGCAGTTTTAACAGCGCGTTCTCGCCTTCCAGCGCCCGGATGATGGTTTTGCGCGACAGCAGGTCGAACTGGTTGACGACCGCCAGGTCCCGGGTCAGACTGGCTTCGAACAGATTGTACGTATCATTGAGCGACTGCCGGATGGTCTGGCTGTATTCCTTCAGGTAGCGGTTGAACTCGTCCACCTGGGAGACAAACCGGTCGGACCTGAAAAGGGGCTGGTACAGCGTATCCAATTTCGCCTGGGCCATTATGAAATCCTCCTCGATAATGACGGACAACTGGCGTTTTTTCTCCAGCGCATCACCCTCCGTCATTGAGTCTAACAGCACCGCCTGGCTCAAATCGTCGATGCCAGATGCCAGGGTGAACACATCCGTCAACTCGTCGTACACACCGGTAGAGCTTTCCAGATACTGGGTGTATTCCCTCAGATCGTGAAACAGGTCGGCCGTATAACCAGGGGCGGCCACCAGGTTTTTGTGAAAAGAAACGATGCAGATCAAAAGGATGACCCATACGCGGTATTGAAATCTCATAGTCCGGTGTCCTCAGATGGGGAAAACCCCGTCGCGGTCCGATGCCCCCGGAACCCGACGGTTCAGGGCCGGGAGCGGAAACCCAACCTCCAGCATTTCCGCCCGCTTGCCCAATTCCCGTGTTGATGTACTGTATTTAACAGGATAAATAGGGGGACGGGACTTGGCAAACATTATTTTGGAATGTAATTGTAAATTAAATTGGGAGGTTTTCAACTATTTGAATTTATTTTGGTTATGGCGGAATCAGCGGTTTAAAAAAGATACCCGGTTCACACCCCGGGTGGGGTCAAACGGTAGGAAACTCGCACCTCGCTGGCGTACACGTCGGCCCAGTGTGCGGCTTTTTTCTGTTCGGGGGTCCATAGGTCTCGCCAGTGGCAGGGTTTCTGAATATAATCCCGCCACTCCAGAAGTGTAAAGTTCAGGCCCAGTACCTGGAACCAGATTTCCAGCAGGGCACGGCTGGGGAAGCTGGTCAGCGCCAGTTCCTTGCCCTGGTAGTCGAACGTGTTGGGGAGCCGGTAATCTTTTTTCTCCGACCGGGTCAGCGAGGTCAGCAGGATCGGCAAATCCAGCGCCTCATCGCTGACATGGGGGTAATACTGGAGGGCGTCCTTGCCCTGCAGGGCCGCATAGCGGGCGGTGAAGGTATCGAGCAGAACGCATCGTTGCGCCGCCCGCGCCATTAACTGCAACAGGCGAAAGGGTTCCATCACATAATACAGCAGGCCGAAGCAGAGGATCGTATCGAAACTATCCGGTTGGCATGCTTCCAGAAATTCAAAAACGTCTTTTTCTTCAAACACGTACGCGTCGCGGGGCACCTGCATCCGGCCGAACAAATCCTCGCCCTTGCGGAGCAGCGCGGCCTCGGTATCCACCCCGTGAACGTGCCGTGCCCCGAGTTGCAGGGCGGCATAGGCGAAGGTGCCCATATGCGAGGCCAGGTCCAGCACCCGGCAATCCCGGATCACGTCCGCCTGGCGGGCCAGCAGGGTGTCGACGCGCCCGTTCAAACATTCGTAATGATAGGGTATGGCCCAGCGCCCGGCGCGGGTGTCCTCCTTCAAAAACGGAGAATCCTCAGCAAAATAGGGGTTGCTTTGTTTCAATCGTAACCTGTCAATTTAATGAATATTATTATAGGTTCAGCAGGCTCCGGATATATCCGGAGTGATCCCGCAGGCGGGTATTATAGCTCAAATGACGTGAGAACCCTGAACAGGTCCGTTGTAAGGTCTACGACAGGTTTCCGACATAAACCTGTTGCATTTACATATCTACATAGGTGAATATGTCCCGAATAGGGCCTTGTTTCAGGGGGAAAATGGATGCCGCTCACATATCCTGTAAAAGCAGTTGTCATCATTAGCCTGGTCCTGCTGGCGGGGGCCGTTTTCGTGACGCTCCGCCCGGGCGGAGGAACGCAGGTGTTCGCCGAAGAGACGACGGTGATCCGGGTTGCCGGGTCGACCACGGTTTTGCCCATCGTGTCCCGCGCGGCGGAGCGGTTTCAGGCCCGCCACGCTTTGGTCAAGATCATCGTCAATGCCGGCGGCTCCGGTGTCGGCATTCACGGGGTGGGCACCCGGCGGTTTGACATCGGTCTTGCCTCCCGCGAAATCACCCTCAAAGAAAAGCATCGATACGCTTCTTCCCATCTCCAGATCACCGTCATCGGCCGTGATGCCGTGGCCTGCGTCGTGTCTTCCGAAGTGTTTCACGGCGGAGTGCGGGCGCTGTCCAAACAACAGATCCGCGACATTTATCTCGGTAACATCACCAACTGGCGACAGGTGGGCGGACCGGACCGGCCGATCATCGTCATCGATAAGGAAGTGCACCGCGGCACCCGTCACGTGTTTATGCAATACCTGTTCGGAAAATCCAACGCGCGCGCGCCGGGAGCGCGGCTGGTCACCGGCTCCAACAACGAAGAGCAGGCCAAGATCGCGCAAAGCGATTCCGCCATCGGCATGCTGTCCATCGCCTGGATCAATGACGAGGTGGTCGGCATCGGCATCCGCGACGGGGAGCGTGTGATCCAACCCACGCTCGACAATGTGCGCACCGGACGTTTTCCCATCGCCCGCAACCTGAACCTGATCACCGCCGGTGAACCTCAAGGTGCGGTCAAACAATTCATCGATTACCTGCTGAGTGAAGATGGTCAGAAGCGGGTCGCCGAAAGCGGGTATATTCCCATTCAATTGCCCCACACCGTCTCCTGGGTGGCGGGGTCTCATTCCAAATGAATAAGCAGCCCCTGTTTCCCGAAAGGGGACCGGCATTCTGGTTGACCGGTCTTGCCGCGGCCATTTCCGCCGGGACCATCGGCCTATTGTTTGTCAGTCTGGTGGTGGAAAGCGTTCCGGTTTTTAAAAGCGAGGGGGTTTCCTTCCTGTGGGGTACCGACTGGTTCGCAGGCGAAGTCTACGGAGCCCTGCCGATGATTTACGGTTCATTGATGGTCACCGGACTGGCCGTCGTGATGGTCCTGCCGTTTGCGTTGGGCAGTGCGATCCTCACCTCGGAATTTCTCTCCGGCCGTGTGCGCCTCGTGGTCAAAGCCGCCATGGAACTGCTGGCGGGCGTGCCCGGCATTCTCTACGGGCTGATGGGCATTGCGCTGTTGGCGGTCTGGGTGCGCGATCTGTTCGGACTGATCGACGGCAACACCCTGTTCACGGCGGGCCTTCTGCTGGCGGTGATGATTCTGCCGACGGTGATGACCCTGGCCGAGGACGCCCTGCGCGCCGTCCCCGGCGAAACCCGCGACACGGCGCTCAGCCTGGGGCTGACTCGCATGGAGACGGTGATGCAGGTGGTGGTGCCGCAGGCGTTACCCGGATTGGCCGGGGCGGTGTTTTTGGGACTGGGTCGCGCCATGGGCGAGACCATCGCCGTCATGCTGGTCATCGGCGGCATCGACCGCATTCCCCAACCCTGGTTCGACCTGTTCGCGTCGGGGCAAAATATCCCCTCGAAAATAGGACGCGAGGCCGCCGAAGCGCTCGGCTTCGACCTGCAGTGGAGCGCGCTCATCGCACTGGGGCTAGTGTTGTTCGTGATGGTGATGACGTTGACCACCGCCGGCCATTTTCTTTTGAGGAAAGCCCGATGAACCCCCGCCTCTGGAAAGAACGGGCGACGATCCTCATCCTGTATGGGTTGACCGGTTGCGGCTGTCTGGTGCTGGCGGTGATTCTGACCACGGTAATCATGAAGGGCGCTCCCGCTCTCAGCGGCGAATTTCTATTCGAAGAGTCGCGCAACTTCGGGTCAGAAGGCGGCATATTTTATCAGATGATCGGCACACTCATTTTAATGGCCGGCGCGGCCATCGTGTGTCTGCCGGTGGCTTTAGGATCGGTTTTGTTTCAAACCGAGTTTTTGCATTCCCCGCCACTCAAAAAAATGTTTCGCTTTCTCATCTATTCGCTCAACGCCGTCCCCACCATTATTTTCGGATTGATCGGTTACCTGTTCTTCGGCGTGTTGCTGGATGCCGGGGTGTCGTGGGTGACGGGCGTGTTGATTCTCGCCGTGATGATTCTGCCGACCCTCCACGTCAGCATTCACGAGGCGGTGGAATCCATTCCGGATCATTACCGGGAAGCGGGGCTGGCGCTGGGCCTGTCGCCGGGCCAGCAGATGCGCGCCGTTATCCTGCCGCAAAGTATGTACGGCATGGTCACCGGAACCCTGCTGGGACTGGCCCGGGCGGCGGGGGAAACGGCGGCCATCATGTTCACAGCCACCGCGTTTTCCGGCGTGCAATTGCCGCAGTCGTGGACCGAACCGGTGACCACTCTGCAGACCCACATTCTGGTGCTGGCGCAGGAAGCGACGAATCCCAAGGCCCTGACCCATGCCTGGGGCGCCGGTCTGGTTCTGTTGACGCTCGTGTTTATTTTAATTTCAGTGACGCTCTGGATTCGATCGGGCATGGAAATGGAGGCGGAACGATGACCGAAAACGTATACGCCATTCAACTGGAAAACGTGCGCCTCAGTTATTCCGGCAAGGCGGTGATCGATGGGGCGTCATGCGCGATCCGCAAAAACGCGGTGACGGCGGTGGTGGGTCCGTCGGGGAGCGGCAAGTCCACTTTACTCCGGACGCTGTGCCGGATGAATGACCGCATCCCCGGGTTCCGGGCGGAAGGCAGCGTGCGGGTCCTGGGGCGCGATATTCACGATCCGGGGATCAATGTGTATGAACTTCGCAAACGGGTGGGAATGGTGTTCCAGAAACCCTGCGTGTTTCCCAAATCGATTTATGAAAACGTCGTCTTCGGTCTCAGATTTCATGCCTCCCCCAACGGTGAAAATTTTTCCGAACGGGCGGAACGGGCCCTGCGCGACGCGTTTTTGTGGGACGAGGTGAAAGACCGCCTGGATCAACCCGCGCACATTCTGTCGCAGGGCCAGCAACAGCGCCTGGCGATGGCGCGCACCCTGGCGGTCGACCCGGAAATCCTGCTGATGGACGAACCCACCTCGGCACTCGACTCCAAATCCGCCAACGCCATTGAAGATTTGATCCTGTCGCTCAAGGAACACCACACGATCGTGCTGGTGACGCATCACGTCGAGCAGGCCGAGCGGGTGGCCGAAGACCTCATCTGCGTAGACGACCAAACCGTCTGCCACAAACCCTGCCAATACCCTTAGTCCGACCGAAAATTTTAACCACAGATGCCTGTCCAGAGCTTGCCGAAGGGAACACAGATAAACACCGATAAAACCCAGATCCTTCGCTGGCGGTCAGGATGACAAGCGGCACAGGTCTGTCATCCTAAAAGCATGCCCTCGATCGAAGCGAAGGAAGCCGCAGGCGGCGCAGAATCTGTGGTTTTCCCACAGGCAAAAAGGCTGGGGATAAACCGCTTTAAATGGGGCGGGCAAGGGCCTATAATTCTGGTGAGTCCCAAAAGCCTATGAATCAGGGTTCGGTGATGAAGAAACGGAAAGCCCGCAGCAGCGAATTGGTTTTTTCCAGCGGCGACGAAGCGTTGTCCACGCTGGGAGAGGAGCTTCGCCAGAAGTATCCGGAGATGGCGGAGAAGTTCGAGCGACTGCAGGGATCGGACCCGGTGGTCCGCCGCCTGGTGGACACGGTGCGCGATCTCATGCCTTACGAATGGCAGGACTCCGAGCAGTTTTATCAGGGGGCGATGTTCTGCGTGCGGGGCCATTACCTGGGAGCGCTGGGGGTGTTTTCCGAAATTCTCGATGAGGCACCGGAAGCGTATCCGGTGTATCACCTGCTCGGCTATGTGTGCGGCAGTATGGGCAAATACAAGATGGAGGTGGACTATTACCGCAAGGCCATCAAGGTCAAGCCCGATTACCCGCAGGTGTATTACGATCTGGCGTTGGCCTACTGGATGCTCGGCAAGGAAAACAAGGCCTACGCCGCCATGAAGCAGGGCGTGGCGGTCAATCAGGATTTTGCGGTGGCCGACCATTGGCTGACCTTCGCCTCTGACAACCTGGGCCGGTATAAGGACCCGGACGGTCTGGGTGAAAAGGAAGAAGGGGAGAGGGTCCGGTGCATGACCCAGGCGTATTATCTTCTGGGCATGGCCTATCTGGATTACGACTTGAACGGCAACGCGCGGTCGGCGTTCAAGAACGCGGTAAAGCTGGATGAAGATTTCGCTGATGCCTATTACCAGCTGGGTGCGTTGCACCTCAAGAAACTGCGCAATCCCAAACGCGCCCGCAAATATCTGGAAACCGCCGAATCGTTGTACACCCAGACCGGCGACCTGGCGCGGGCCGGCTTGGCGCATCAGCTGTTGGCCCCGGTGGACGAGGTGCACGACCGCCAACAGGCGGCGGAGGACTGGCTGAAAGAGGGACTGCGCCTGCAACAGCTGGGGCTGTATCAGAGTGCAGTGGATGCGTGCAAGAAAACCATCGCGTTTCATCCGGAGTATGTCGACGCGTATTACAATATGGGAATCGCCTACGGCAGTCTGGAGGACATAGGTCAACCCAAGATCGAAAGCGCCATCGGCGCGTTGAAGCATGCCGTACGACTGCAACCCAATTTCGTTCACGCCCAGATCGCTCTCGGGGCGTCGTATATCCGGCGGGGAGGTTTCCAGGATGCAGTGGAGCTGCTGGAGGAGTCGGCGCACCTGGCGCCCAACGACTACAATGTGTTTTATTATCTGGGAACGGCGATGCGCATGATGGGCAAGGTCGACGAATCGCTTTCCATTCTCGAAAAGGCCGTGTCGCTGGCGCCGGATTCGGTGCATGCCCGGTTTTCACTCGGGTTGGCGTATTACGATTCCAAGCGCCTGGAGCTGGCGCGCGACGAGTTTCTGCAAACGGTGCGCATCCGTCCGGATTTTGCCGACGCGCATTTCCTGCTGGGTAGTCTGTATCATTCACCGCTGGAAGATTCGGAACACTCCATGTTCCATCTGAGAAAAGCCGAGAAACTCTATGCCAAACTCAAGAATTACCCGAAAGTCTCCCGCGTCCGGGAACTGATGGCGACGCAACCGGTGTGATGAATCCGATTTTCCATTTTCATAAAGACATGGCAGGATGGATGGCGGTGACGGGGTTCCTGTTCGTTTTCGGGACGGGAATGGCCGCCGCCGCGCCCGCCACCCCCGAAACCGAACAGGACTTGGCCGGGTTGCCCGCCCTGGAGATGGCGGAGCGCGCCCTGGTCGACACCCTGTATTATAATTTCGATCCTTGGTTTCCCCGGTTCGAGCGTAGTATCCAGCAACTGGAGGCCCGCCCCCAGACCCTCCCCACCCAGATGGAACTCCTACGCTTTTATTTTTACATGGCAGGCTTGCACGGCGAGTTGACCCATGTGCTGTCCTTTACCAGTGAGTTCAGCATCGAAAAAGTTAAAAAGGATTTTTTTTATTACAGCGGCAAGGCCCAGGTGCTGGCGGAGACGCTTCTGGAAAACCCGAAGCTTTCCCAAGCGGACCGCGCCGACGCGTATTATTTTCTGGGCTTGTCGGAAGGGTACAGGGCCCTGTTGGAATATGGCGAGGGCCATTTGCTGAGTGCATTGATCAATGGCCTGAGGGCGGACAACCATCTGGAGGACGCGCTGGAGCTGGACCCCGGCCACGCCGACGCGCATGTGGGGTTGGGCGTGTATCGATACGGCAACACTCGTTTGGGCGGGCTGGGCAATTTCATCATGCAGTGGGGACAGGACCTGCGGCTGGTAGGACTGCGTCACATCGAAAAAGCCCTGGAAAAACAGATTATGTCGCGGCCGCTGGCGATCAAAACCCTGATCTGGTTTTATATTTCCGAACAGATCAACCCGGACAACGCGGATCTTCCCGACACCCATCCGCTGTCCCCGTATGTCGCGCGGTCGCGTACGCTGTACCTGATGGACCAATACGAGCGGCTTTATTTCAGGGAACCGCCGGAGGGCTTTATCGGCAACAAGGGACTGGCCATGATGAAAGCCATTCAGTTCGTCATGGACCGCGACTATGCGCGGGCTCTCGAGCAGTTTCAAAAAAATCTGAAGATCTGCGACCATCTGATCCGCGTTAGAAAATTCCAACTCAACCCCAAATATATAGCAACGGTGAAGGCCGGAATCAAGTTCTGCCAACTGATGATGGCCGCCGCCAGCGGGGCAGATTCCAAGGCCTGTGTTTTGGTCCGGGAGCAGATCGACTTCATCGACCATGGCGGAAGTATGGTGCAATACGAATCCTCCAAAATCCGGGAAGAAATCCAGGACGTGTTCTACCATCAACTCGAGAACCTGTCCTCCCGCCTGAACTGTTTATCCTGAGGCGGCCCCAGCGCGGTTCGGGGGTATCCCCGCCTGTAAGGAACCTGCCCGTCGCACGACTAAACCCCAAACACGAACGAAGTTTAAGGAGTTCCTGTGAAGGTTTGTTTTAAATCCAACGGAATCAAGAGAATCGGATGGGTCCTGTTGTGGGTCGCGTTGTCCGGCTGGGATTTTTCCGAACATAGCATTCCGTTGAACGACATCCTGAGCGGCGGTCCGGCCAAGGACGGCATTCCCGCCATCGACCGGCCCCGGTTTGTGCCCGCCTCCCAGGCCAGCCGGACTTTTCTGGACGACGGGGACCGGGTCATTGCGCTGGTGGTCAACGGCAAAAAGAAAGTCTATCCCCTTAAAATTATCAACTGGCACGAAATCGTCAACGACAGCATCGGCGGGCGCCGGGTGGTGGTGACGTTTTGCCCGCTGTGCGGAACAGGGATGGTGTTCGATGCTCACGCGGCGGGCCGGCCATTGAACTTCGGCGTGTCGGGTTTGTTGTACAAGAGCAACGTGCTGTTGTACGACCGCCAGACCGAGAGCTTGTGGTCACAGATCAAACAGGAAGCGGTGACCGGAAAACTGATCGGCACCCGCCTGCAGTTGATCCCTTCCACGCAGACTACCTGGGGTGCGTGGAAAAAGCAACATCCGGATACCTTGGTGCTGTCCACCCAAACCGGGTATGACCGGGATTACGAGCGCGATCCCTACCAAGGCTATCTCACCAGCCGGGAAATTTTTTTTCCGGTGGGCCGATTGGATCACCGTTATCATCCCAAGGAGCAAGTTATCGGCGTGGAGCTGGAAGGGTTGGCCAAGGCGTATCCGTTCAGCGAGCTGGCACGGGTGAAATCGCCTTTCAAGGACAAGGTGGGAAAGAAAACCGTCTGGATTCTGTACGATTCGAAGTCGCGAACTGCGACCATCAAGGACGAATCGGGAAAAGAACTGCCGTCGGTGGTCGTGTTCTGGTTCGCGTGGCACGCGTTTCACCCAGACACGCAGGTCTACACCGCGCCAAAGAATTGAATGGAAATGCTATACTCTTAATCGAAGCGCTTGATCCATAAAAAACAGCAAAGCAAAAAGGAAGAAGCCCCCCAACCCCCTTCGGATAGGGGGGGCAAAATCCAAAACCCTTTCCCCTCATGGGGAGAAGGCTGGGTGAGGGGTGGAGTAATTCGAATATGTTTTTATAGAGAGGTGAAATGAAAAAGAAGATCTTTTTATTGTTGGTGATGGTGGTGGCGGTAGCGCTGTTTTTTGTGTTCGATCTGGGGCAGTATTTGTCCCTGGAGAGTCTGAAATCGAACCGCGACCAACTGCGCGCGTTTTATGACACCAACGCCGTGACGATGGTTGCGGCCTTCATCGGGGTGTACATCGTGACGGTGGCGTTGTCTTTGCCGGGTGCGACGATTCTGACCTTGTGCGCCGGGGCGATTTTCGGATCGGTGACGGGCACGCTGGTGGTGAACGTCGGCGCGACGATCGGCGCGATGCTGGCGTTTCTGGTGGCGCGGTTTTTACTGCGCGACTGGGTGGAGAAAAAATTCGGCGCAAAACTCAAACCCTTTAACGACGGCTTCTCTAAAAACGCCATTAACTATATTCTGTTTCTCAGGTTGGTGCCGCTGTTTCCGTTTTTCCTGGTCAATCTGGTTTCCGGGTTGACGCAGATACGCCTACCGGTTTATTTTTTCGGGACGATGTTCGGTACCCTGCCGGGCACGTTCGTGTACGCCAACGCCGGCAGCAACCTGGCGTCGATCAACCAGCTGAGCGACATCGCGTCGCTCGAGGTGCTGGGCGCGTTTGCATTGCTGGGCCTGTTCGCCCTCATCCCCACCGTCTACAAATACATCAAGTCCAAAAAAAATCCCCCGACTGAATCCGACCGTGTCGAACAGGAAAGTTAAGCGTTAATACCCTTCAATTTCTTTAATGTTGTTGAAGTTTGTTCAGAAATTTATCCCGCTTGGGGTTGGGGGGTGGCGTCGAGATTCGATTTGAAGGTGGCGAAGATATTTTGAATCGGGGGAATGAGTTTGGCTTGCAACTCGTCGGTCACCCAGTTGATTTTTTCGACCGGCCAGTCCTGCACCTGTCCTACGTCCAATTCGTACTTGGAGTAATAATCCGCCAGGGTCTGCTCGTAGCCGTACACCAGTGCGTTCTCCAGAATCTTGTGGTACAGGTCGCGTATCTGCAGGGATTGAACAAGCCTTCCAGAAAGGTCTGGGTCATATCCGCGATGAGGGGTTCGGCGTGCTCGAGAATTTCCGGCGAGTGCGCTTGCTCGAGGGTGCGGTAGGTGATGATTACGTTCTGCAGGAGGTACTTGATGATCTTGGGATCGGTCAGTACCGGGCCGCGTTCGAGGTCCAGACTGTCCTTGAGTTCCTTCACCAGCCGCACCGAATCGTAAATGATGGACTGCTCCCACCCGGCCTGGTTCCAGACGATGATCGGCCTCAGCCAGTTGATTTTGCGGTTGGCGTCTTCCGTGCATGGTTATGGTGGGCCGCTTTTTGTTGCTGTGCGGCAGGCGGCCGCCCCACATTTTGAGGTCGAGCGCCAGCCCGTAGGGCAGGAACGCTTCGGCGAAGGTCTTGAAGTAGACGCTCACCAGCTTTTCCAGGTTCTCGTGTTTGTCGAGCGGGCTGTTCTGCGGCAGGTTGACAATGCAGTAGAACCGCCAGATTCTGCGCAGGGATTTGCCGAAGGGATCGGCGATCAGGTACGTGCCGCCCCAGATACCGGAGGTGATGGGCACGTCGATGTTATGTATCTGGCACATTCGGGAAGAGACGCTCACCGCGACGTTACCGTACAGTTCGTTCAGGTAGTAGAGGTTGATGCCGTTGTCATCAGTAAATACCGGTCCATTTACAGCGGTTCGCGTTCGTATCGATGGTAGAACGGGTACAGCGGGTACAAAGCCCTTCTTGTTCCAATATTAAGACCGGAATGTCTTGTATTTATTTCACACAAAGAAGTGCCGGGGGGAATTTCTGAAAGCGTTTCTCCGCAGGAAGGGGCCGGGAGCGCCCGTGCTGGGGTGGTGGGGAGGTTTAGAATTCGTCTTCCGCGGATTGCCCGGTTTCGCTGATCACGATGACATGACTTTTGTTCACCGCCATGAAGGGCACCTGGTACAGCAGTTTGCCGGATTCTTCGTCGTAGACGGCGGCATTGGACACCGGCAGGAATTTATCGGTGTCGCTGTTCATCAAATCCAGGAGGCGCATGTTGGGCAGGCAATGGACGTCGCCTTCAATTTTCTCTCCGGCCGTCCGGATAATGGTGGTGATCTTGACCTTTTTGACCATGCTTTTATAAGCCATGCGAGTACGCCTCCATCAATGTTCTTTTTCCGCCTAAATGACTGTAAATCTTATTCTTAAAGTGTAACGCTCAAACCCCCCAAAATCCAGCAAAACCTTCGATTTTTGCCTTTGCGGGACTGGTGAAAAAAGCTGATTTTTGCAGGGTTAGCCGAGGACGTTGAAACGGATGCGGTGCAACCCTAGGGCTCCGTCAGGGAAGGGGTCGCGTGGGCGGTCCCGTGGGATGCCGCTGTACAGGTCGGCCGCCCGGACGGAGACGGAATAGCGGCCGGAGCGGGAGAATTTCATGGGGAAGGACCAGAACACCCAACTGTAAGGCGACAGTGGTTTTTCCAGCCGGGCCAGGGCCCGCAGGGGATAGAACACCAGAGACAACACGGCCCGCTCCAGATAACGCAAAAACCGGTTGCGGGTAATCACTGTTGCCGCAGGGCCGGGTCAGCCGCAACAGGAATCATCGTCCGAGGGTTTTTCCTCGGAGTCGATGATGTTGAACATGTCCCGGTAGGGATGGCAGTCTAACTGGCTGGCGAAATCCCCGTCCACTTCCACGGCTACGCCCATGGGAAACTGCATGTTCTTGAAAGTGACGGCCGGCAGTGGGCCGGCATAGATCACCTGCACCTTGCCGGGGCCACAGGACTCCTCGACCGGCACGGGTTTGTAGGCGGTCAGGATATAGGAATAAAAGCGGATGCTCTCGACCACTTTCCACAGGTAGTCTTTTTTCAGAGTGAAGCCGTGGAAATCGGTTCGTTTCGAATAGTTGATGAACTCATCGAGCGTCAACGCGCCGGAGACGCACTCGCCCCACAGTTCGTGGTTGTTGCGCATTTCCTGCGGCACCGGCCGGTCCGAAATGATGTCGGCGATGACGAACCGCCCGCCGGGTTTCAGAACGCGGTGGATTTCGCGGAAGACTTCTTCCTTGTCGGTCGACAGATTGATGACGCAGTTGGAAGTAACGACGTCCACTGATTGATCGTCCAGCGGAATGGCTTCCAGAAAGCCGTGCTTGAATTCGATATTGTTGTAGCCCAGGTTTTGCGCCACCAGTTCGGCATGTTTGCGGGCATTGGCGAGCATTGGTTCCGTCATGTCCACGCCGATGACTTTGCCCTCCGGTCCGACGATTTTCGCGGCGATGAAACAGTCGATGCCGCCGCCGGAACCCAAGTCCACCATAAATTCACCGGGGGCGATGTTGGCGCGGTTCACCGGACTGCCGCACCCGTAGGAGATGTCCATCACTTCGGAAGGGATATGCGAAAGGTCACTGGGATCGTAATTGACCGGGCAACACAAACTTTCCTGAGTGGCAACCGCCGCCTTGGAATAAAATTCGCGAACATCGTCACGGCTGACTTCACCACACGATTCGGTTTCGGTACCGGCTCTCCTGTCGTTCATCTGAGTATTCCTTTCCTATGATATCCGTCCATCAATTTTGATCGCCCAGAGCTGTTTTGATTCGGGCCTTGACCTGTTCGCTGAGGCCCGCATCTTTTTGAGTCGGCGCATCATCCTCGCCCAGTTTCCGGGCCAGAGCCCGGATGATCTCCAATTGCTTTTCATAAATCCGGCAGACCCCGCACATCCCCAAATGGAACTTGAGCCGCAACCGTTTTCCCAGAGGAAGGTTGTGATCCATCAGCTCCGAGATCAAGGGGGTGGTGTCCTCGCACGTCACACCGAACCACCGAGTGATCCGCGCCATCCATGATAAATCTTTCGAATTCTTGCTCATTGTATCTTACTTCCGGGTATTCCAATGACTCGTTTCCAGGCATTTTCTGAGCTGATTGCGTGCCCGGTGCAAAATAACCCACAAATTGGTCGGTTGAATTTCCATTTCCTTACAAATTTCCTCCGAGGCCAACCCTTCTATCTCTTTTAAAACAAAGATATTACGGAATTTCTCCGACAGTTTGTCCAGGCACATGGACAAGGCCTCCACCAGCTGGCTGTTTTCGGCCGCTTTGTGGGGGTCGGTATCCCAGTTTTTGGGAGCGTTGGCCCATTGCCCGTTATGCAGGTAGGCGTTTTCCAGGGGATCGGGTCCATCCTCCGATGCCAGCTCATAAGTTCTGTGCTTTTTCAAATCCCGGAAATGGTCGAGGATTTTATGTTTCAAAATACCGAACAGCCAGCTTTTTTCCGTAGACCTTCCCTGGAAGGAGTCTTTGGCCTGCAGGGCGGCCAGCAGGGTCACCTGGACGATTTCCTCGGCGTCGTCGGGGTCCTTCACCCGGACCAGAGTATAGCGGTACAGCATGTCTCCGTATTGCTCCACCCATAAATCACTGTTCAGCAGTTCCGCCATGCGCGTGTTGCTCCCGGTTGAGGTTGGCTGATGTTGACTTCCGCCTCTTGAAGCTCCTATACTGACCCCCATGAACCCCATACCCGATGCAGGCCAATGCGCGAAAATTTTAAAATCGCTGGCCGACGAGTCACGTCTGAAAATCGTCCGGCTGTTACTGCAGGGGGAGCACAGCGTGTCCGAAGTGGTCCACTCCCTCCGCATGGCCCAGCCCCAGGTGTCGCATCACCTTTCGATTCTGAGGAGTTCAGGATTGGTGGACACCCGGAGAGAGGGCAAGAAAATCATCAACTTTATCGATCCGGAAGTTAAATACATCCTGAAAAATAAAGAGATCGGCCTGGATCTGGGATGTTGTTCCATCACCTTCGACGAATCCCCAAACCCTCCCGCCTCCTGAATCACTCGGAGTCCTATCCCGGCCGTTCCCCTTGAACAGGGGGTGTGGGTCCCAGGATAACTTGCGGGCATTATACCTATTTCGATGATTTAATTAAAAGGCCTTATTTGCCCGAACCTGTGCCGGCGGGGCGGGATACAGGTTTTTGTAAATGATGTAATTGCGGATGACGTGCTTGACGTAACCCCGGGTCTCCGGATAGGGGATCGATTCGACAAAGATGTCCCGGTCCTTGATCATGCGGAACCGCCTCTGCCAGGCTTTGAGGACTTTGGGTCCAGCGTTGTAGGTGATCAGAATATGTACTCCGTTGCCCTTGAGCTTGCGGGTGAGGTCGTTCAGATACTGGACGCCGAGGCGGATGTTGAGGTCCGGTTCGAACAGGAAATCGTTTTCAAATTCCCGGCCCGGGTGGGTGCGTTCGAACAGGCGCTTGCCGGTTTTGGGCATGATCTGCATCAGGCCGCGCGCTCCGGCGGGAGAGAGTGATTGCGTATTGTACATGCTTTCCTGGCGAATCAGCGCTTCCACCAGCCAGGGATCAAGATGGTATTTCCCCGCTTCCGTTTGGATGGCTTCCGAATAAGCCGAAGGATAAAAGTTGATCCAGAATCCCCGTGGCAGTTCCTTTTCTCCGTGCTTGGTTTTGAAATCCTTGAACAATTGCAGGACCTGCATCGAGTCGCCATAGGCCCGGGCGCGGTTGTACCAGTGCGCCAGCCACATGACGCCCGAAAGGTTTTTGCGGACCGACCGCCCCAGCCGCAGGAGCTCCATCTGGGCATCGCTGAAAAATCCCAGTTCGATCAACTCCACGCCGTGCCGAAAATAAAAGCGCTCGCGTGAAGACAACCGGCGTCCCAGCTGGGTGAAGGGAGCCTGTCGGATTTTATTGCTATAAGAAGCTTTTTGAAAGGAAGAGATGGGTGCAAATGGGTCGGGCAGGGCCTCGTCAAGATGATTGACCGCCTGCAGGCCATAGTACGTGTAGGGAAACCGGACGGCCAGATCCTTGAACAGGGTTTGAGACTGCTCTTCCTGTTTCAGCTTGTCTGCGGCTTTGGCCATCCAGAACAGGTTTTTGTCCGCGAGGTCGCCTTTCGGGAACCGTTCGAGATTGCGTTTGAATTGATCGTACGCTTCCTGCCAGTGTCCGGCTTTGCCATGCACCCATCCGCTTTGCCACGCCGCCATTTCGCCTTGGGTTTCCCGGCTGAACTTTTCCACCAGCGTGCGGTACGCGGCGAGGGCCCGGCTGGGTTCCCGCATATCCTCATAAATGCGCCCGCGGTAGAACAAGGCCTGGGGCGCCCATTTGGAATTCGGCGAGGTTCGCAACAGGGCCTTGATATGGTGCAGAGCGCCCTGCAGGTTTCCCAGGTTCCACAGATTGCCCGCTATCAGGAAATGTGCTTCCGCGGCGCGGGAGTGTTCCGGGTATTGCATTAAAAACTGATTCAACACGGTATTAGCCCGGGGGCGTTTGCGCAGCCCCTTCCAGGCTTCCGCCCAATGAAAGAAAAGGGCCGGCGGGAGGCGTTCGTTTTTCAATTTCTTTTTCTTCTGGATCGCCCGGATTTCCCGGATTACCCTGGAGTAATCCACCTTGACCAGCAACGCCCGCATCCGTCGGCGGGTTTCCCGTAGCGTCAGCGGGCGGGGGGTCACCGAAACGTTTTTGACCAGCCGGTCCATTTGAACCTTGGCCTGAAGGCGGGCCGCCACCTTGGGATGACGAATATAAAGTTTGCGGTACAAACGGTAGACGCCGTCATAATCCTGCAGGAGTTTGGACAGACGGATCTGGCGCTTGATGATTTCAGGAATCCGCGGGGTCCACTTCCGGCTCGCCAGCTTTCGGGAAATTATCTTTTCCGCCTGCTCCAGTTCCTTCACCGCTTCCCGGAATTTCCCCGATGCCTCATACACATCGGCCCGCAGCAGACGGATTTCCGGCACCAGCAGGGTGTGCCGATATCGATTTAAAAGATCGGAGGTTTGTTTCAAAACCGATTTACCGTTGCCTTGGGCGTGGCGGACGCGCGCCAGTTCGAGCCGGACGTAATCTCCCATTTCGGGATATTCCCGGAGACCGTTTTGAAACAACGTTTTCGCCCGGGTCCAATCTTTTTGATGAATGTGAATTTTTCCGAGCAGGAACCGCGCCCGTTTCTGGGTGACGAGGTCCACCCCGCCGAGCAGGAGTTTTTCCAACCGGCCCCGGGCCTCCTCCCAATGTCCTGAATGGTATTCGCGCACGGCCGATTGGAACCCGTCTTCATTGTCCGCGAAAGCGGGGGAAAGGCTCCCCATCGAAAGCCAGGCGCAGATCATGCAGGCAATGCCGAGCGGCACCCGGCTCAGAATTTTTTCTTTGATGTGTGCCGCCGTTTCGCCGGGATCGAGAAGCACCGTCAACCGGCCGGCCATTTTTTTGAACCAGGTGAGTTGCCGTTTCGCAAAATGGCGGGTTTCGCGTTTGATATCATACACCGCGCGGTCCAGCGGCACATCGCCTTCCAGATGCTGGATCATTTGCGCGTAGCCGATGCTTTGAAACGGCTTGCAATGCGAAGGAATACCGCGATGGAGCAGGGATTCGACTTCGGCTTTCAATCCGCGGTCCATCATGTGATCCACGCGCCGGTCGATCTGCTCGTACAAATACGGACGGTCGGTTTCCAAAACGAACAGGTACGATTCAAACTCGTAATCGGCGGGGGCGTCCTCTGCGTGAAACTCGGAGAATTTTTTTCCCGTTTCCCGGTGGACTGACAGAGCGCGCTCG
>Ga0209997_10000011_pt1 | contig 48302 bp, 50 predicted proteins | sample CR04metaG_FD_182079 | JGI IMG/M metagenome (GOLD analysis project Ga0209997, IMG submission 182079) | Deep subsurface microbial communities from Mariana Trench to uncover new lineages of life (NeLLi) - CR04 metaG (SPAdes) (version 2) | ecosystem: Environmental > Aquatic > Marine > Ocean trench...
GACCATGTTCTTAGCTTCAGTTCCCACAGCAAGTATCTTTCTAGTTCCCCTCATATCCTCCTGTACAGCTACCACAGAAGGCTCGTTAGCGACAATACCTTTACCCCTTACGTAGACAAGTGTATTTGCAGTTCCCAAATCCACTGCAAGATCATTTGAAAACCATCCCAGGATTGAATCCAATATCATTTAAACACCCCCATCATTTCAACACCCTCCCACCCAATATATGTGGAAACTGGTATATATTGGCGTAGATATTATAATAATCTATTATTTTTTGATCCCCAACCCCAATCTTACTATATACTTAACACAAAAATACCCAGACCTGATACTATAATTGAGAAGAAAATAAAATCAAGCACTATATCCAGTATTTTCAACTGATATCAACGCTTTCTTTTAATTTAAAAGAGCCTTTATAAAACGGCAGGTCATTAACTTCTGCATGAGTTTCTGACCCATCCGCCCCTTTTAAAGAAACTTTAGTCCCGGTTTCCTTAAACTCCCTTCTTATATATCCAAGGGATATAGGTTTATTTAAGCTCGGAGAGAATGTACTACTTGTTACTCGACCTATTTTGCGTTCTCCGTCAAAAATTTCATCCCCAATACCTGCTACATAATCTCCCACACCCTTAAAACCCATTAAGTGCCAGTTAACATGCCCTCTCCACCTAATCCTTGCCACTACTTCCTGCCCTACATAGCATCCCTTTTCAAAATTAAGAGCGTTCCATAGCCCGGCCTCAATAGGAATATTGCTCTCGTCCATATCTACATTATAAACAGGTATCCCGGCTTCAATTCTAAGTGTATTCATGGCACTATAGCCCAGAGGTTTAATATTTAGCCCCTCGCCCTTATTCATTAATGCTTCCCATATAACCTGAAGCCCTTTATTATCTGAATAAAGATCAAAGCCTTCTTCACCAGTACGATTCACTTTATTTATAGTAAGTTCGTGACCAATAAACTCCTTTTGAATAAAGTTAAATTCTTCCATTTGAGGAATTTCTTCTTCTAATAACAATCCGAGAAGTTTCCCTGAGTGAGGGCCCTGAATTGATAGTAATCCTACACTCTCTGTTATATCGTCTATTGTCGCTTTGTATGAAAGTCTGAATTTAGTTAGCAGTTGGGTGACCTTTTCATTAAGCCCAGGCTCCAGATCAAGTAAAATGGATTCTTTTTCACGATAAACCCTCATATCAGAAATCATTCTCCCTTTTACCGTAAGGATCGTGGCATACATGCCCATACCTTCTTCAAGTTTCATCACATCGTTAGATAACATCCCCTGAAGGAATTTGAGATGGTCCTTACCGCATAAGCGGAGTTTCCCTCTGGGTGATAAATCTATTATCCCGACATTTTCTCTAACGGCTTTGTATTCAGATAATTCATCCCCATAGTCCATTGGGACCGACCATCCTACTGAATCCTGAAAATTTGCGCCTATTTTTTTATGAACTTCGTTTAAGGGTAATTTCTTCATAGAGTCTGCTCCTCATAAAAACAATTTAGAGTATAACTCTTAAAGATCGGGCTAACCAGCTTAACAGTTTTGATAAAATGAGTTTTGAATCTTTATCCGGTATTTAGTTATCTAAATGTCATTGCTATATTAATTTGCAGTACAACAGCTTGAAAAACTGTGTCCTAAATGTAGTATAAAACGGAATTAATATTTAAAGGATAAAACATGACAAGCGTATCAGAACTTAACGGAAGATATAAAGTAGTCATAATGGGCTCAGGGCCTGCTGGGCTTACGGCTGCTCTGTATACGGCGAGAGCAAACCTGGAGCCAGTCATATTTGAGGGTCTGGAAGCTGGCGGACAGCTCACATTAACCACAGATGTTGAGAACTATCCAGGGTTCCCGGACGGTATAATGGGCCCGGATTTGATGAACTCAATGAGACAGCAAGCACTGAGGTTTGGCGCAAAATCCGTAATGGCTGAAATTACATCAGTCGATTTTTCTACAAGACCATTCAAAATCACCACAGGGGATACTGTGTTAGAGACAGACACTTTTATAATTTCTTCAGGAGCATCGGCAAGAATGCTGGGGTTAGAGTCTGAGAAACTATTATTAGGATACGGAGTTTCTACCTGCGCTACATGTGACGGATTCTTCTTTAAGGATAAAGAGCTCCTTGTAGTAGGAGGCGGAGACAGTGCAGTCGAGGAAGCAATTTTTCTTACAAAATTTGCGAGCAAGGTAAACATAGTTCATAGAAGAGATAAACTAAGGGCTTCTAAAATTATACAAGACAGGGCATTTAGAAATGAAAAACTGGGGTTCATCTGGGATTCCGAAGTTGAGGAAATACTGGGAAGCAAGGAGTCCGGAGTAACCGGCGCCAAGCTCAAGAATACAAAGACCGGGGAAGTAACTGTCAAAGAAGCTCAGGGTCTCTTTGTAGCCATAGGTCACAACCCTAACACCGAGCTATTCAAAGGGCAGCTTGATATGAATGAAGTAGGTTACATAATTACCAAGAGCGGTTCTACTGAAACAAATGTGCCTGGAGTTTTTGCAGCCGGGGACGTACAGGATCAAATATATCGTCAAGCCGTTACTGCAGCCGGATCAGGGTGCATGTCAGCCATTGATGCAGAAAAATTTCTCGAAGAGCATGATGAGTAGGCCAAGAATAATATAGCCCCTTTATGTAATGAGTAAATCCTCAAACGATACAATCAACAGCAAACCGTCCTCAACTCCTAAAAGCAATAAATCAAATTTCATAATCGGACTCTCTGGAATCATTCTTCTACTTTGTTTTAGCCTAATAGTATATATTTCTCCAGACTTCTCTAAATCTATTGCTGAGGTCCAAAAACCTGTCCTCTTCCTAGTAGCAATTCTTGTTTTTTCTGGTGCTGTATATCTATTTACGATTTTTAAAACACCGAGAACCGATCTTAAAAAGAAACAACTCATATGGGTAATTGGAATTGGAATAATTCTAAGAGTATTGATGCTTTTTAGTGCCCCAATACTTGAGGACGATTACTATAGGTATTTGTGGGACGGCGCCGTAACCGCAAACGGCATAAACCCTTATGAGTATTCACCGGAGGAGGTATTGGGAGGAACCGGGATTCCAACTGAACTGTCTGAACTAGCAGAAGAGTCGGGAGAAATAATCCACGGTATCAATCATCCCGAAGTCAGAACAATTTACCCCCCAATAGCCCAGGCGTTTTTTGCATTATCTTATTGGCTAGATTCCTGGAGTCTAATTTCTTGGAAGCTAATACTCATAGTATTCGATCTCGCTACACTGTCACTTATTTTTAATGCATTGGGAATATTAAAACTTCCCAGCTCGTATTTGATTATTTACTGGTGGAACCCATTACTCTTAAAAGAGATATTCAATTCTGCTCATTTAGATGTACTCGTCTTTCCTTTTGTTCTTAGCGCAATTATAATGGCGTCCCAAAATAGGTATATTCGGTCAACAGTGACCCTCATTATAGGAATGGGTATAAAGCTTTGGCCCGTATTTCTATTGCCTATATTATTACGCCCTATTATCTCCAAACCTAAAGAATTGTTGTCCGCTTTAGTTGTAGCAGTTATCAGTATCGGGGTTTTATTTCTGCCAATTTATTTATCAGGCTTGGATAATAGTTCAGGATTCATTGCTTACGGGCAAAGCTGGCAGAATAACGACTCAGCATTCAGGATATTAATTTATATCTCAGAACTGAGCTTAGATTTATTGCATTATGAGACCTTTCACAAATACACAGTTGCAAGATTTTTGGTGATTGCGCTCATTGCAATTTGGATTGCGTATATAACTCTTGGCAAAACGTTTAAGAACGAAGATCTATTTAAAAAGAGCTTGTTAATTATCGCATTTGTTTTTCTAATAAGCCCTACTCAGTTCCCGTGGTACTACACTTGGTTAATTCCTTTTTTAGCTATCAAACCCAGGTTCTCTCTGCTGTTATTGACTGCTCTTCTTCCTATGTATTACTTGCGATACTATTTTGAGCCAAGGGGAGAAATTGAGATATTCACGAACCTAATAGTTTGGGTAGAGTTTGTTCCTGTCTGGATTCTACTTATTTGGGAATGGAGAAAAAACCGAGATTTGGTCTCTTCAAATTAATTCTTGTTTATCCTTTCCAACAATTCGGGAATCACTTTTTGAGCCGCCACTCTCCCAATCTCTATTATTGACTTACCGTTATGAAAATCCATGACCTTAACTTCTGACAATGGCGGTCGTATTACTATATCCGGAGGGTTCTCTTTGAATTTATACTCTGTAATCTTCCGCTGTGTTATAATCGAGCTTCTCTGAACAACTTCGAGTATTGAAGGTGTCTTTCGCTGTTTGGAATCGTGTGACATGGATAAATCACTTAGAAGATCTACAGATACTACAAAATCCGCTCCCAGATTATGTACCGCCTGGACAGGTACGGATTCAAGCACTCCTCCATCAACTAAGAGTTTGTCCTCAAAAATCACCGGTTTAAAAATACCCGGTATTGAAGTGCTCGCCCTTATAGCTCTCTTGAGATTGCCTTTTGTAAAAGTAAGGACTTCAGCATTATTTAAATCAACACAGACAGCGGCAAACGGCTTCTTTAAATCCTCTATATTTTCAAGTTGGACAAATTCGTCAATAAGCTTATCAACATAACTTCCACTAAAAAGCCCCCCCTTAGGCCAGGTTGGACCAAGAAGAAAAGGAATATCGGTGATTCCTATATTTATCGCATACCGTTTGAGCTTATCCAGATTACCCGAAACATAAACAGCACCAATTAAGGCTCCTATACTCGTTCCCGCGACAACATCAAATTCAATCCCAGCTTCAGACAGTATTTCCAATACTCCTAAATGTGCAAACCCCTTAGCTCCTCCCCCACCGAGTGCAAGACCTAATTTCATATTTATATTGTAATTAAAGACCGTCTCCAAAAGCAAGGAAATTATAGGGAGCTAAAAAAATGTTTGATATGCTGAGTGAGCTCCTCATACTCCAGCAAGAATGAATCATGACCGTAAGGAGATTCAATCTCCTCATACTGAACATCTACCCCATTAGACTTAAGAGCTTTAACTATTTCCTTTGACTGATAAGTTGGGAAGAGCCAATCTGAAGTGAAAGATGATACAAAGACTTTCTTCAAACTTATTCTTTTAAATGATTCCTCTAAACCGCCGTATCCTTCAGAGGCGTCGTAGAGGTCAATTGCGCGCATGATATAGATGTAACTATTGGCATCGAACCGATCAACGAATTTAGCGCCCTGGTATTCAAGGTAATTCTCAATATCAAATTTACTGTCCAGTTTTAATTTCATATTTTCAGGATCGGAGTGTTTCCTGCCGAATTTTTCCCAAAGCCAACCGTGACTCAGATATGTTATATGTCCGATCATTCGGGCGATAGCAAGCCCTTTACCGGGCACCTCTCTTCCATAATAATCTCCCCCATTCCAGTTAGGATCATCAAGGATAGCTCTTATGCCCACTTTGTGAATCGCAATGGCTTGAGGGTTAGATACTGGCCCGGATGCAACCAGGACAATTGAATCCACTATATCGGGATAAAGCAGCGCCCACTCAATTGCCTGCATGCCTCCCATGGAGCCGCCAATTACTGATATTAAACTCTTTACGCCCAGATGGTCCATTAATTCCTTTTGTACCCGTACCATATCTCTGACAGTCACAAGGGGGAAGCTCCTACCATAGGGCTTATCAGTGTCAGGATTAATTGACGACGGACCGGTGGTTCCGTAACAGCTGCCCAATATATTTGAACATATAACGAAATACTTATCGGTATCAAATGCCCTTCCCGGCCCTATCATTACATCCCACCAGCCGGGGTATTTATCATCAGTATTATGTTTTCCGGCAGCGTGCGCACTAGCAGAGAGTGCGTGTTCTACAAGAATTACATTGTCTCGTGCTTCATTCAACACTCCATAAGTCTCAAAAGCAACGGTTATAGGTCCCAGCTCAAGACCGTTATCCATAACAAACTTATTCGGAGAATGTGCAAACGTGTAATACCTGGTTTCTACTAAACCTATCGAGCCTTCCTCCATGATAACAACAGGGAATTCTCCTAACTCCCTGGTTTTCATGCCTTTACCTTTTGAGACTTTTCAAGTGCCTGGTCCAAGTCCCAGATAAGATCATCAAGCGTCTCAAGCCCTACAGAGATACGAACCATCTCCGGGAGTACACCCGCGGACTTTTGCTCTTCCTCATTTAACTGACGGTGAGTGGTTGTAGCAGGATGTGCAATTAAAGATTTAGCATCCCCTACATTAACCAAATGGCTAAACAGTTCAACACTATTAATTATTTTTTTCCCTGCTTCAATTCCACCTTTAACACCGAATGTGAAAATAGATCCGGCGCCTTTTGGCAGATATTTCTGAGCTAACTCGTAGTACGGGTTATCAGGTAAACCGGGATAACTTACCCACTCAATTGCAGGGTGGCCTTTTAGGAATTTCGCTACTTCAAGTGCGCTTGAGCAATGCCTGTCCATTCTCAAGTTAAGCGTCTCTAACCCCTGTAGGAACATGAACGAATTGAAGGGACTTAGCGCCTGACCATGGGTCCTTAGTATCTCGACTCTTGCTCTAATCGAATATGCGAAGTTCCCGAATGTCTCAAAGAACTTTATACCATGATAACCCTTTGAAGGCTCCGTCATACAAGGGAATTTTCCGTTATCCCATGGGAAGTTCCCAGATTCTACTATTACACCGCCAATGGATGTCCCGTGTCCGCATATAAATTTTGTGGCCGAATTTACAATTATATCCGCGCCGTATTCTATAGGCCTGCATAGATAAGGAGTCGCAAAAGTATTATCAATAATAAGAGGAATTCCCGCGTCTCTTGCTATTTTCGCAACAGCTTCTATATCCAGAATATTACCTAGCGGGTTACCAATAGTTTCCCCATAAAGAGCTTTTGTCTTATCCGTAATGGCATTTTTAAAGTTCTCCGGATCTTCAGGGTCTATAAAAGTAACGTTTATTCCCAGATCTCTAAGATTCACGTCAAACTGAGTAAATGTGCCCCCGTAAAGAGTGCTAGAGGAAACAATCTCATCTCCTGATTTCATGATATTAAGGATCGAGGTCATCTGTGCTGCCATACCTGAGCTTAACGCAAGTGCCGCTGTACCGCCTTCAAGAGCGGCCATCCTTTCTTCGAACACCGCGTTCGTAGGATTCATTATTCGAGTGTAAATGTTCCCGAACGTCTCTAAGTTAAAAAGGCTTGCGGCGTGATCAGCACTATCAAAGACATAAGCCGTAGTCTGATGTATAGGGACTGCACGTGAGCCTGTATGTGGATCCGGAGATTGCCCCGCATGAACACACTGAGTATCAAAACCAAATTCTCTATCTGACATAGTATCCTCCTAATAATTTAGCAGTTATGATTTCTTAGACGATATAAGCCGCCTATTAACACCAAGAAAATTAATCCCACCAAAAAGCCTCCCATGTTCAATTTTAACACATCGGTTCATTACCACCTCAAGCCCGGCTTTTCTTGCCAAAGCTGCTGCTTCTTCATGCTCTATAGTAAGCTGCATCCAGACAACCTTAGCTCCGATTTTAATAGCATCCTCCACAATAGGAGGAATATCTTCCTTTCGCCTAAAAATGTCTACTATCTCAACGGGCTCTGGAATATCAAGCAGGGTCGGGTAACACCTCTCTCCCAGTATCTCTTCATAAACCGGATTCACAGGGATAATCTTATACCCATGCTCCTTCATATATTTTGCGGCAAAGTGACTCGGACGGTTCCATTTAGCTGAAAGCCCTACAACCGCTATAGTTTTATACTCATTTAATATACGTTTTAGAGTCTCTATAGATTCCATGATATTTTCTGTTTATTTATACAATTTACATGAGATAATTAAGATACCATAAACTTTAGTTGACACTGTGTGCTCGATTCCATATTCTAAATCTTAGCAATGCAGATAGCTCAAACAAACTCCAAAATAAAAGATCCTTTCTTGCCGCCGGGCCCTAAAGGATTACCATTACTGGGTTCGTTAATCGATTATTTTAGTGATATGCTTGGCTTTCTTACAAGGGTTTCAGCTGAATATGGAGACATAGTTTATTATAAGCTCGGCTCTCGCAAGATGTACCTATTAAATAACCCTGAACACATTAAGGACGTACTTATTACACATAACCGCAATTTTGAGAAAAGCCGGGCTTTAAAGCGTACAAAAATCATACTCGGAGAAGGGCTTCTCACTAATGAAGGTGAGCCTCATATAAAACAGAGAAGAACAATTCAACCTGTTTTCCACCATGAGAGAATTAAATCTTATGGCGATGTGATGGCACAATACGCATCGCGTATTGGAGAAGACTGGCAAAACGGCTCAGTCGTCAATATACACAAAGAGATGATGAAACTGACTCTGTCTATCGTAAGTAAAACAATCTTTGACTCGGAGATGGAATCAGAATCAGATGAAATAGGGCAGTATCTAACCGATCTTGTGAGTTTATTTCCGCAAATGATTTTCCCATACTCTGAGTATCTGGATAATTTACCTCTTCCCGCCAATCGTAGATTCCAGCATGCCAAGACTAAGCTCGACGCTATTATTTATGGAATGATTGAAGAGAGAAGGGCAAATCCGGGAAAAAGAAAAGACCTGCTATCAATGCTGCTCGAAGCTCAAGACGAAGAAGGTGACGGCGGAGAAATGTCAGATCTGCAGGTGAGGGATGAAGCAATGACTCTTTTCCTCGCAGGTCAGGAAAGCATGGCTAACTCTCTTGTATGGACATGGTATTTAATATCACAGAATCCTGAAGTCGAAAAGAAAATGTACGAGGAAATTGATTCTGCACTTAAGAACAGCCTACCCACTTTGGATGATCTGGGAAAGCTCGCGTATACTCAAAATGTTTTTAAGGAAGCCCTTCGTCTCTATCCTCCTGCATGGGCAGTAGTAAGACAGGTTAAAGAAGATTACGAAGTGGGAGGATATATAGTGCCTTCAGGGGCTGATATTTTTATGAGCCAGTATGTTGTGCACCGTGACCCCCGGTATTATAGAGACCCTGAAAGATTTATTCCTGAAAGATGGAGCTCTGAAGAAACCAAAAACCTTCCCAGATTTGCATACTTTCCCTTTGGCGGAGGCACAAGACGCTGTATTGGCGAGCCATTTGCATGGATGGAAGGAGTGATTCTAATTGCTACTATTGCATCTAAATGGAAGATGAGATTGGTTCCGCGCCAAAAAATAGTGCCCCAAGCTCTTATTACCATCCGCCCAAAATACGGCATGAACATGATACTTGAGAGACGCTAGTTCTCTTTTGTCTCGTTCATATAACGGAAATAGGCAAGGAGATTATCCAGATCCCGCTCCGATAAATCAGGGTAGTCGGGCATTTGTGTGTAGCGGTATTTGGAAGGGTTTTTTATGAACTCCTTAATCATGTAGGTATTTCGGTACGTAACTATACTTTGGGGAGCATTGAGATCAGGTCCTACCTTGCTTCCTTCACCGTTCATGGAATGACATCTGACACAGCGGCCCTTAAAAATCTCATACCCTTTATAAACAGATGAATTTTTCGATACGCCCGATGGAAAAACTGCGGAGTACTGGTCCTCGAATTTAATTAGATTAATAGATGAAAGCTGCCAGGGCCAGGGGTATTCGTTTTTGGTTGTTTGTTCTTTTCCAGTCCATACAAGATAAAAGGGACCAGGGGTTACCTCTTTAATACTAATCGGCTCCCAATCTTCAAAATCCAGATCGCTGAAAACTATATATCCTCCGGACTGCTTCAATTTGGAAACCGGAGAGACAGAAACGTATCCATCAAGAGCTTCAAACACAACATCTGTGAACTCAGAACTTTTCCATTCATCTCCAAAACCTAGCTCTAACACATCTTGTACTTTAAACCCTTTGTAGCTCTTTTCCTTTTTGTACATTGGATCATGAAATTTAATCTCGTGAGTTTCGATATTTTCCTCTAGATCTTTCAAATTGACATCTTTAACAATTACTCTCGAAATTAAAAACTTAAGGGAGGGATATTGCGTGATGTTTGAATCTTTATCTTGAAGAATATTAATTATTAATAGGGATACCATAATAACAGCTATCAGGATTAAAAGAGATCTAGCTGCTTTATCAGGATCTCTGAATGATACTTTATTAGTATTTTTTGTGGGACCAGCCATCATTAACCTTTATTTATTAGTAGTTATAGTTACTTATTATATCTTCATTTTAATTGAAATTCTGTTAAAAATTCTTAATTGTTTTTACAGCAGCTTGAAACTAATTCAAAACACTAATTAACAAAGCGCATGTTGATTAAAATTACATCTCCATCCATAATATTTTTCCTGCTATTATAAAAGGAAATCTGATAATGAAACTAAAAAACAAAATTGTCTTAATTACAGGGGGCGGCACAGGTATCGGGAAAGCGACCGCTTTTCTATTTGCAAAGGAAGGGGCAAAAGTAGTTATCACCGGACGTAGGGAACAAATTTTACAAGAAGCCGTCGATGAAGCTAAAACGGAGAATCTGGAAATAGACTATGTAAGAAGCGATATATCAAAAGAAGAAGACTGTAAAGCTGCAGTCGAATATATGGTCGGCAAATTCGGGCGAATAGACATACTGTTTAATAATGCCGGCGTTCTTTATAGAGCAATAACACATGAAACAACAACAGAGCAGTGGATTAATACTTTTAACGTAAACGTAAGAGGGATGTACTTTATGTCTAAATACACAATCCCTCATATGTTAAAGCAAGGTTACGGAGTGATAGTAAACAACTCCTCTATATTGGGGCTTAAGGCCTCCCCGGGTTTTGCAGCATACACCTCCTCAAAGGGCGCGGTGAATCAGCTTACTAGAAGTATGGCGCTTGAGTATGCAGACAAAGGAATCCGCGTAAACGCTATATGCTTGGGAACAGTTTATACTCCCCTAGCTGATGATATGTTTGAGCAATGGGGTGATAAGGAAGCGGCTAGAGAGCATTATATATCTGTTCATCCTATAGGTCGTCTCGCTGAACCTGAAGAAATTGCTCATGCGGTGTTATTCCTTTGCGACGACAACATTAAATTTATGACTGGCACGATGCTTTCAGTAGATGGAGGATTGAGTGCAAAATAAGCTGCAATATATCTAATACTAAAGTATTAATACCTTAGGAGTATAGTACCTATTTGCTTAAGTCTTTTTTAGGTACCCAAATTAAACCTTGCTAGAACACATCAAAATAGTCTAATATTTAAGTAGAGGGCTTGGGGCACTAATTTCGTGTTTTTCCCCTAGTTTCTTCTGAATTATTGTTTTGGTATTTTACTAAATCTTGCCTTTTGCTTCTCTTAAGCCCTCCCGTATCTGTTTTGAGATATGGGAGGGCGTTTTTTATTCTTTTAAAACACTAGGGTTTCTGCATAGCTGCCCGCTTTTGTTTAGGTGGCAACTTCTCAATCGCATATCTGAGAGCCGTTCTCGGCATTTCATTCTTATTATTCATAACGAATTCAAGTACCTCTTGTGGAAACGAGTTACTAGTCTCCTTAAGCATCCATCCTTAACCTTTTTGAACCAGATCATCTTTATCTAAAAGTAATTCTGAGGCTACTTCAAAAACGCTATCCAAGTGCCGCCCTCTTTTTACAGAGTATATTAACGTGACCGCAGAAGCTCTCTTGACCCACCTATTTTTTGAAGACGCCCATAATTTCACTTTGGATAGAGACTCAGGGTACTGATAGACAAAATATCTAAGTGTATGAGTACAGAGATCATCACAATCACTCCAATCATCAACATAGGTTTTAAGCCAGCTTTCAAATACTTTAAAATGCTCATTTTGATACTGATTACTGCATTTAAAGCTCCAGTGAAAGGCTATTACCTTGTGCTCGTAAATTTTTGTTTCTAGAAGTTGGTTGCAGAACTTTAAAATATCCTCTATTCGAAGCCCTTTTAATTCTTTGAAATACTTATTAGCAATTTTTCTGACAAGAGGAATTCTTACTCCCAGGAAATTTGAAACATCCATTTTGAAATGATCACGTACAAAGATTCTGTACTCTTCATCCGCTTTCGTGTTGAGCTCCGCCTGAATTTCGCGGAATATTTTCTCAAACATATTTATCTCAATAGATTGATCGCCATCAGAATCTATCTTGTGATAACTAATTTCTCACTACTGCGCCACTGTGATTCCAGCATTCCGTAAATTATATGATCCACGTAGTGATCGTAGAGCCATTCCGCATCTCTGATAATCCCCTCATCTTTAAATCCCAACCTCTCGGGGATAGCACGGCTTTTTAAATTCTCGGTAGCGCACCTTATCTCTATCCTGTTAAGACCCATTCTGCCAAATGAATATTCCAGCACTTTAGAGCATGCTTTGGTAATCAACCCCTTCCCCTGATAACTTTCTCCAAGCCAATAACCAATACTCGTTGAGCGGTTTAACCAATCAATTTTATGAAATCCCACCACGCCGCAAAGCTCCCCCCGATGAACTAGTACGAACTGCACAGTCTCATTATTCTCATATTGACCTTGAGAAATTTTGATGAAATCAATCGTATTTTGAAAATGCCTATTATTATCAAGCCAGGGCAGCCACTCTCTTAGGTACTCTCTATTAATATCAAGTAATTCAAACAGCTCTTCCGCATGGCTCTGATTAAGAAGCTCAAGCTCACTGCGGTCATCTATTCTAAGTCTGAAGTAATCGCTCATTACCTTGAAAGACCCCTAAAAAAATTAATCAACTAATAGGCGCTGGTGGTTGAAACGGATTATCTGATGCAGGCATATCCGGAGGAACTGCGGTGCTCGCAGTAACAACATTGCTAGTTAGTGCTGAAAGTTGTTTATATACGTGAGCTAGTGCAACCATAGCAATAGGAATAGTAACAAAAAGCCCCACCAAGAAGACCATAGCCCCTATCAATCCCATTATTAGAAGTACTATTAAAAAGAGAAGCAAAGTCCATTTATAACCATCCGTTAACCTGCCGCTTTCTTTAAATGCTTCAAATACATCCATATTCTTATCGACAATTAGATAGAATGCAAATTGATATTTTATCGCTAAATATGTACTCACTATAATTAATACAAGAAACCCGATTAACATGAATATATAATAAGTATCAGTCTGATACTTAAGCACCGAATATTCATAAAGTACTTTCCACAAATAAGGTCCTATTAATACAAAAAACCAGTATAAAATATAGCCTAACAAAAACTTAATGAATAAAGAACTAGTGAATGACAAAAAATCGTAAGACCCTATTTTTTGATTGTCGTATAACCGCAATCCGATCTTGACTACAAATAGTGATGAAATGATAATTACAATCCAATATCCCACGTTAAAAATGAATGACAAAAACGGCAGGCTGTCTTCAAAAAGCCCTGCAAACGCACTAAAAAAGAATTCTACAGAAAACAGGATTATTAGATAGACAATAAAAAAACCTAAATTGTCTTTCATCCTGTCCCAGCCAAAACGTATGGCCTCACCTTTTGAAAACTTATTGTCAGACACGATTAAACTCCTTTACTAGAATTAATAATAAAAAACCTTTTTGAATATTACTTTTTTTAAACCCGTTTAACAATAGAGTTCTATAACAATACGCACGCATTCACAAATATATTCGTCTAGTGGCAAAGCATAAATAGCTATTGAGGCATTCGTGCCGAGAAAAATATACGCTGAAAAGGATAAAACACAGGAACTTCGGGATATAGATCTTGGAGTCTTTCGCGATAACTGTTTAAGAAATCCTCGTGCAGCTCCTGTGGCAAACGCTCAAAATAAGGCAGCAACGCTGTACCCGATAGCCAGTCTATCACAGCCTCTATATTTTCTAAAACATGCGGATAGATTTTTTCAAATACATTTATATCCTGAGCGCCGCTTTCATAAAGCAGATCAGCGTATTCTCCTATTGAAAGTACCGGCCATTCTTTGCTCCAGCCGCCCAATGCGCTGCTAAAAGGCTCTTCTCTCGCTAGTTCGGAGTCGATTGTTTGAGTCGCATGCTTATGGTTTGCGGGAAGCTGAACTGCTATCTGTCCTCCGGGTTTGAGCAGTGATACGAGCCCAGGAATTAATTGCTCGTGATTACTAACCCACTGGATTGCCGCATTTGAAAAGATCAAGTCCCACCCGCCGCTTACCTTTTCAATGGGACACAATTCAAAATTGAGTCCGGGGCGCTTTTTAATAGAAGTTTTTTCAAGCATCTCTTTAGAGCTATCAATCCCCAGCACTTCACTTTGAGGGAGCATATTTAAAACCATTTCAGTCAATTCGCCGGTTCCGCAGCCTAAATCTAGAACTCTTAATCCTTCTCTAACTACTATTAAGTCCATTAAGTCCTTAAACGGCTCGAAACGTTCTTTTTGAAATTTATGATAAAGCTCGGGATTCCAAGACATTAGGCAAAAAATATCTCCTTAAGAGTTCATATCTTGTTAATAATACTGATTTTACATTTCAAATTCTACAATTCACACAAGTAATTAATAATATGTTATCATGTTCTCCCCATTTACAGCTAATGCTGAATAAATTGGAGAGCTAATGCCTACAATCATATATATATAGCAATAGGCGGTGCAGCAGGAGCACTCTTACGTTATTCAATTTCAGGATATACGTATCAATATTTTAACGGCTTTTTACCCTGGGGAACATTGGCGGTAAATCTGCTCGGCTGCTTTACTATTGGGTTTCTTTGGAACATATTTGAGAATTTTGCATACTCCCCAAATATAAGAGTATTTATATTTATCGGAATTCTGGGAGCTTTTACAACCTTTTCGACATTCGGACTTGAGAGCTTTAATCTTATTAGAGAAGGCGAGATCAAATACGCAGTTTTAAACATATTGGTAAGTAATATAGCAGGACTAGCTCTAGTTTTTATAGGCTATATAGCATCTAAATATTTGTTTATCCTTCTAAGATAGGAGATCAAAATGAGAACACCTGAAGAAGGTATGCTGCTTAGAATATTTATTGGAGAGACGGATAGCTATAAGAGTAAAGCCTTATATGAGCAAATTGTATTAAAGGCAAAAGAACTCCTTTTGGCAGCTGTAACTGTTACGCGGGGAATAATGGGATACGGGGCAGACAATGAAATACATACTTCAAAGATATTCCGTCTTTCAGACGATCTGCCGATTATTATTGAGATAATAGATATTGAGGATAATTTAAAAACGATTCTGCCTTTTCTTGATGAAATAATTGGCGGCGGATTTGTGACAATGGAAAAAGTGAGTATTCTTAAATATAGAAAGGAAGTTAGTAGATAAAGTTAAACAAGTTTCTTAGCTATAAATCAACCTTGCTTTTGACATGAACTTGAAGGGTCACATGAACTTATTTAAACTAGTCATACAATAATTATGAAGAGGATCTAATTATGAAGATTGCAGTCGGAAGTGACGAACGCACTCATCTAACTGATTTTGTAATTAAGGTGTTAGAAGATAAGGGCATTGAGCTTGAGCTCCATGGGCCGCTTAACGAAGAGGATATTGGGTGGACTGATGTTGCTGAAAAAGTTGCCGAAAGAGTTAAAGAAGGTTCATGTGATCAGGGAATACTTTTTTGCTGGACGGGAACCGGGGTCAGCATGGCGGCAAATAAAGTCCCTGGGATAAGAGCCGCTCTTTGTGCTGACGCACAAACTGCAGAAGGTGCTAGGAAATGGAACGACGCAAATGTGCTGGCAATGAGTCTCAGAATGACTTCACAGATTGTGGCCAAGGAAATACTCGAAGCATGGTTTAATACGAGTCCGGAAGAGGATGAAAAAACCAATATTGATAAAGTTCAGGAGATAGAAAAGAAATATTACAGATAATACAATTACACAGCGGATAATAATATTTGGAGATTTAAATGAAAAAAGACGGTTATAACATTGCTATTGTAGGCGCAACCGGCGCTGTAGGTCAGGAAATGATGGAGATTCTGGAAGAGAGGAATTTCCCTGTTAGAGAGATAAAGCTTCTTGCATCTGAAAGATCAGCCGGAAAAGAATTGGAATACAAGGGCAATAAAATTAAAGTTGAGAAGTTGGGTGAGAATTCGTTTGAAAACATAGATATTGCTCTATTTTCTGCAGGTTCGTCAAGGAGCAGAGAATTCGCACCAATCGCTGCTCAGTCTGGAGCAGTGGTCATAGATAACAGTTCTGCTTTTAGGATGGAAGAGGGAGTGCCCCTTGTAATACCTGAAATTAACCCTCATGCCTTGGCCGGATATAAGAATAAAGGCATAGTAGCCAATCCTAACTGTACTACAGCAGTTACAGTAATGGCATTAAAACCCCTTCACGATTTAGGGAAGATAAAAAGGGTAATAGCTTCAAGCTACCAAGCGGTCTCAGGAGCAGGCGCACAGGCAATTGAAGAGCTCCGAAATCAAACTCTTGCGTGGGCTAACTCAGAAGAGATTCGCTCAGAGGTTTTCCCTCATCAGATTGCATTTAACCTCCTTCCCCAAATTGATAGCTTTCTTGATAACGGCTATACAAAAGAAGAGATGAAGCTTCACTATGAAACCAGAAAAATTCTTGAAGACAACGAAATGGCTCTCACCGCGACTACTGTAAGAGTTCCCGTATTCCGCGCTCATTCGGTTGCAGTTAATATTGAAACTGAAAAGAAAATTTCGGTAAATGAGGCTAGGGAAGCTCTAAATAACTTTCCGGGTGTAAGAGTAGTCGACGAACCTGGAGAACTGAAATACCCTATGCCTATTGATGCCGCGGGAACAGATGATTGTATAGTTGGAAGAATTAGGGAAGACTATACTATACCCAACGGTCTTAGCTTTTGGGTAGTAGGAGACCAGTTAAGAAAGGGGGCTGCGCTTAATGCAGTTCAAATTGCTGAGCTTTTAATTGGAGACTATATATAATGGCTATAGTAAGCGCGATTAAAGATTTCGTGGGCAGCCTGGTTACACATAATTACTCAGAGCTTCCACAGAGAATTCAAACGGGACTCAATAAATATCTAAGGGACGATGAAGATATATTATTAACTCTTTTAGATCACAAAGCCGTATACAGGGCTCCAAAATTCATAGACAGTAACACTTACTTTAACTCCTGGTTCATACTTACAAATGATAGAATAATAATTGCCAGGAATTCTTATAAATTCAAAAGATTTAGAGACATACATCTTTTGGATATTACTCAGATTTTCTATGAATTAGACTATACAGAGCCAAAAATTACTATTACAACACCTGGAAAGGAAGATATAATTGAATTCACGAGGGCAGCATCGGCTAATTGTGTGGATTTGGATAAAAAGATAGATAGTGCTATAGAAAATGCAAAAACACGCAAACTACAAGCTGTAAAAGATGATTTTGTACTCTGCAGTAAGTGCGGAAGCAAAGTACTCAGCGAAAGTAAATATTGCTCTGAGTGCGGCTCGAGATTAGGTGCCTTTTAGTGAAATAGATATATCCATTTGAATATGCATTAAGTTGATTCCTTGATTTACCTCTGAGCTTAAATATACCGAAAGTAAAGGAGATTTCTTATGATTCACGGCTCAATGGTTGCAATAGTAACTCCCTTTAGAAACGGTAAAATTGACGAAAAAGCACTTAAAGATCTAATAGAATTTCAGATTAAAAACGGGACCCATGGAATCGTGCCTTGTGGGACTACTGGGGAATCCCCTACTCTATCCCATGAGGAACATGAATATGTGATTGAGTTAACAGTAAATGCTGTAGCCAAAAGGGTACCGGTAATCGCAGGAACGGGATCCAATAGTACCAAGGAGGCCATCAGGCTTACGCGCTTTGCAAAGGAAATAGGAGCAGATGCTACACTTTTAGTGGTTCCATATTATAATAAGCCTACTCAAGAGGGGCTTTACCTGCACTTTAAGCAGATTGCCACTCAGGTAAATATTCCAATTATTCTCTACAACATCCCGGGGAGAACGGGTGTTAATATGACCCCCGAAACTATTGCAAGACTTGCCGGAGACTTTAAAAATATTATTGGAGTAAAAGAAGCCACCGGATCAATCCCACAGGCCAGCAAAATACTTCATCTCTGCGCTAAGGATTTCCTTCTACTATCAGGAGAGGACAGCATTAATTTGCCTCTTCTTGCCATAGGTGGGAGGGGGTTTATTACCGTAACAGCAAACATTGCCCCTAAAGATGTAGCCGATCTTTATAATCATTTTAATAACGGCGAATTTGAAAAGGCCAGAGACTTGCACTATAAGCTCTTACCGCTAAATGAAGCTCTTTTTATTGAAACCAATCCGATCCCTGTAAAAGCGGCGCTTAGCATGATGGATAAAATCAAGTACGAATACAGGCTTCCACTTTCTGAAATGACACCTGGGCATTATGAAGAACTTAAGACAGTGCTCTCGGATTACGGACTGATTAGCTAGGCTATTAGAATTAATAATTGAAATTAATACAAACCTGATTCACTTTTAATTCATCTACAGTTAATATCATTTTAGAACTGAGTTAAGCAAACTTTTATAGTTGGAGAGAGATTTGAGTCCTCCTAACCTCGAATTTGAAAAAGAAATATGGGCTAAGGGAAGAATACCCGCAGGGGTTGATGAAGCCGGAAGGGGCCCTCTCGCGGGACCTGTCGTTGCTGCAGCAGTTGTTCTTCCTGATGACTGCAAAATAGAAGGGCTTGATGATTCAAAGAAGCTATCCCACTCAAAGAGAAAGAAGATACTTGAAGAGATTAAATCAATTGCAATTTCTTACGCTGTTGGAATAGTAGAACCTGATGAAATAGATAGGATAAATATATTACGCGCCGCGCTATTAGCAATGGAAATATCGGTTAAACAACTTACCACCAAGCCAGATTATTTACTTATAGACGGTAACCAAAAAACTTCTCTCTTACTCATGCAGGAAACGATTGTGAAAGGAGACTCCAAATCATGCTCAATTGCAGCAGCATCTATCTTGGCCAAGGTCACAAGAGACTCTATAATGGAGGAATATCACTCAATATACCCCGAATATAACTTCAAGGGTCATAAGGGCTATCCGACAAAAGAACACTACCAAGCGCTTAGGAAATATGGCCCCTGCCCCATACATAGAAAAACTTTCAGGGGCGTTCTTTAGAAAAACAGTCTTATCCGCTTGATTATTCTACAACCGTTATAGATTCGATAACTACTTGTTCGTTAGGAACATCACCGGGTCCTGTTTGTACTACTGCAATTGCGTCTACCACATCCATACCGTCCACAACCTTCCCGAAAACCGCATAACCATAATCTTTAATACCATGGTCTAAAAATGTATTGTCCGCATGGTTAATAAAGAACTGAGATGTAGCACTGTCCACAACCCCTGTGCGAGCCATAGCTATAGTACCTCTTTCGTTCTTAAGGCCATTGTCGGCTTCATTCTTAATTTGTGCATTTGTAGGTTTTTGCTGCATATCAGGAGTAAAACCGCCGCCCTGAACCATGAAATTATTGATTACACGGTGAAAAATAGTCCCGTTATAGAAACCGTCTTCTACATATGCCAAGAAATTGTCGACAGATATAGGGGCATTTTCCTTATCCAGCTCGATTTTAATATCACCTTTTGAAGTTTTTAATATTACCACTGGATTTCCTCCTTTATTTTCTGCTGCTTTGTCATCACTGCTCACTTCATCAGTAGCTTCCTTAGTATCAGCGGCTGTGTCGTTTTGTGTAGTCTGGTCTTGTTTGCAACCAGCTAGAAAGAATATAGCGGGGATCAAAATAATAATCGCCATAATCGTTGTAATAAAATGTGAATCTACCAATTTCTTCCTGGAAAAATAAGATAATAAACCCATATCCATAGCTTTTAGCCTCCTTTATGTTTCTCTTGGCCCCTAAATTTATAGTATTAGCCCAAGTGTGTCAAACAATCTATACTCATTAAACAACAATATTTGATTCTGTAGAGTACCTCTGTTAAAGTGATTCCTCTACATACAAATAAACCAAGGTGAATAATATGAGCAGAATTAAGTTTGGAGTAATGATGCGTCAGCAAAAGATAGATTTTTCTCAAATTCGTGAGACCGCTGAGCTATGCGATTTACTCGGATACCATTGCGTTTGGTTCTACGACCATATACTGGGCATGGGCGCAATTGAGATGGATATATATGAGGCCTGGACCTCGATGGCTGCCTTGGCCGGAACTACAGGAGAGATTAAATTAGGCACGATGGTTCTTTGCAATTCATTTAGACCGCCGGCACTTCTTGCAAAAATGGCCTCGACACTAGATGTGATCACTAACGGCAGGCTTGAGTTTGCAATAGGTGCAGGCTGGTTTGAAGCTGAATATAAAGCGTATGGATACGAGTTTCCTGATACTAAAACTAGAATTGAGCAACTTGCAGAGTCTGTGAAAATAATAAGAGCCATGTGGACCGAAGAAAAGCCAAGCTTTAACGGGAATCACTATAGTATTAATGAAGCACACTGTAATCCCAAACCTATTCAAAACCCTCATCCACCAATAATGATCGGAGGGGCTGGGGAGAAGCATCTCTTGAGAGTTGTCGCCGAGCTAGCGGATGAGTGGAACTGCCCTGCTAACCACGCAGAGGACTTCGATCACAAACTTGAAGTACTTAAAGCTCATTGCAAAGATGTGGGAAGAGATATAAAGGATATCGGCATTTCTCAGCAAACGGTTTGCGTATTAGCAAAAGATGAAGCCGAGCTTGCTGAAAAACTAGAAAAGGGACAGAAACGCTACGGATTCTTCGGTGATATTTCAAAGTTTGGAATTGTAGGAACGCCCGAGCAATGTATAGAAAAGATTCTGGAAAATGAGAAGAAGGGGATTACGAAATATACTATTTTCTTCTCTGATATTATGAATCACGATACTATCAAGTTCTTTGCCAAAGAGGTCATGTCCGCTTTCTAATAATAAAAAATGGGGATGCATTATTCATTAGCAAGCTCTTCCACTTTACTAGCAAACTGTGTGGCAAAATGTCTAATCATGTCGGAAAGTTCTTTTTTATTTGTAGCTTTCTCGAATGTATCGGCCATCTTCATAAAAGTAAAATAGAAATGAGTGCTCATCTCTCCGACTTCCATCTCTTTTGTCCAGAGATCAATACTCATGGTGTTTTTTTCGACCTGGTCCCACATCGAAATCATGAGAGATTCACAGGGTTTCAATCCCTCAAAATCAGCATCTGAAGCTCCCCAGTAAATTTCTTCTGGCCCATTATCATCATCCAGCTTTATAATAAAGTTGATCTCCGCTTCCTTAGACATGAGTTACTCCTATTGGTTATGATAAAATATAATATTAATTTACTTTACACTCCAAAAATCAGGCTTCCGCTTCTCCAAAAATGCGTTTGCTCCTTCTACCATCTCGGGTGACTTCATAAAGAACCTCGCCAACTCAAGCCCGTGTGTAATTTGCGGGTGTGCCGTATCAGAAGCGAAATTAATTTGCAATTTCGCGATCCTTAAAGATTGAGGGCTCTTTTGAAGTAAACTCTTGCACCATGCTCCAACCTCTTGGTCTAATTTGTCCTTTGGAACTACCTTGTTGACCCACCCCATATTAGCAGCTTGCTCAGCAGTGTAACGATCACAAAGATATACTACTTCTCTAGCCTTTTTATCCCCTATCGAATGTTGCAGCTGCTGCATACCGTACCAGATCGGGGCACTCCCGACCAGCGGACCGGCTTGTGCGAAAATCGATGTATCAGAGGCTATAGTTAGATCACATAGCATGTTGAGCTCGTTACCTCCCCCTATACAGTATCCGTCTACTCTGGCTATTATTGGCTTACCGCAGCAGCGCATGGCAGTAGCTAGCCTGTAATGGACAAGCATAAACTTGTTGTCAACTTTCTTCTTAGGATCAGGGATCCACGATAGATCACCGCCCGCTGAAAATGCTCTTCCTCCCGCACCGGTAAGAACAATTACTCCTATCTTTTCATCGACCCAGGCATCCTCAATCGCCATGGCAAGCTCTTCTCTCGTTTGAGTATTAAGAGCGTTTCGTGTCTCCGGACGGTTAATAGTTACATAAGCCACCCTTCTCTTTTTTTCATATACAACATTCTTTAAATCAAGACCGTGGTTCTTTTTTACGGTTCTTTTTCTTTTGATACTTTTCTTAGCAGTGGATTTAGTTTTAGGCATAACCCCCCCCTTAAATTTTTAATACAAAAACATTAGCATTGTCACACTAAATCAAGCTACTTTCAAATTACCGATCTTGAGAGTATAGCAAGTGAGATATAAAAACTAATTACAGAGTATTGAGTAGAGATTTACCAGAAAAAGTTTATAGAATATCAGTTACCAGGGGAGCTTGTTCATCAAAGGGGCAATTTGAGGACCAAAGAGCGCAACGGCTGCAATTAATGATAAAAACCCCGCAATTCCTAGACAAATAGCTACCACCACTCCCTGAGTGATCATATCAAGATGCTTTTCGTCCATTAATGTCCTCCGGATTTCACTTTGCCGCCAAAAAACGGATCACCTACTGGTATTGACGGAAAAGCTCTTATAAATAATAGGAACATCATAACAAACGCTCCTAGGAAACCAAGCGTTATAAGTATCTGAGTAATTCCTATATTAATTGTATTAGATAATGAGGGAACTACAAGTACAAATTTATCCAGCCAGAATCCTATTAGAGAAACTCCGGCTATGAATACTACAATAGGTTTCACAATTTTATTGGTTCTTGGCATAAGCGAAAGAAATGGAAAGATAAAACAGCATGCCAATACTGCCCAGGCAAGCTGCTGGAATGGCTCTTCTTGAACACGCTTAATAACAAATACTGTTTCTTCCGGCATGTTCGCGTACCAGATTGGCAGAAGCTGCGAGAAAAAGAGATAGACCCAGAATAAAGAGAAACCTTGAAGCATCTTACCAATATCATGGTAATGGTGGTCATCAAGATACTCCTCTAAGCCAAGTCTCCTTCTCAGCATTATCGAAAGAATAATAGTAGTTGCAAGTGCGGCTACAAAACTGGACATAAAATAGTAGGGGCCAAAAAGCGTGCTAAACCAATGAGGATCAAGTGACATTATCAAGTCCCAGGCGAAAAAGCTAAATACCAAAGCGTAGAGAATAAGAACTGCAGGAGCGAACCGTCCCAATTTTTTCCAAATTGCCTTCCTTTCATCTTCTCCAGACCATCCGGATGCAATCCAGCCCGCCAAACCGTTTAGTTTATCCCCTACCCCTCCAAGATCCTGCCTTAAAGAATAGTAGAGATAAAAGAAACTTAGTATTAGTAGAATTATGAATCCGATTACGTTTCTCCCAATTACAAATGTCATATTAAGCCAGACATCTTTTGGGTAATGATAGTGCTCAGTGGCATAAGGCAGTATATAATCTCGACCTGCAAAAACGATCAGCAGCAAAATAAGAGATATAGGAAGAAATGAACCAAGCCCCTCACTTATTCTAAGCAGCGGCCTCGCCCATCTTGCGTTAGTTATTCGGAGAATACAGGAAAAAACAATTCCAGCCTGCGCAATACCGGTCCAGAATAGAAAGTTAATTAAAAATATTTCCCATGCTTTTTCAGGATTGGACCCCATAATCTTGAATGCAAAAGTGCCAAAGCCGATAACCGCAATAATGAGAAACAAATAAATAGACCAACTAGGAATCAGCGATCTTTTGGCTAGAATATCATCTCTTATTTTATCATCCATCTTACTCAGCGCTCTCCTGTTCAGTGTCCTCGGTTGCAGGGGTTTCAGTTGCGGTCTCCTTCACTGGACTGCCTTGCAGTTTTCTTACATAATTCACAACATCCCACGCATCTTCTGAAGTTATACTTTCGCGGTAGCTAGGCATCATAACCTTTCCACCGTATCTTATGTATGCGTATATATATCCGTCGTCCCTTGCTACTACACCAGGGGTGGTAAGATTTAAAGGATAGAATCCCCTTTTGATTACCGGCCCGTCTCCCTTACCTTCCATGCCATGACATACGAAACAATATGTGTTAAAGACCTTCTCCCCATTCTTAAGAGACGCTTCAGACGCGGGTACAGGGTTTACTGCAATATTTTCAAAATCCTCTCTCGGCAGTGGTTTTATTCTAAGCCCTGTTGTAGAAACAGAAAGCTGCGGATAAATGACAGGCTCCTCATAAGGGAGAATCGAAGGCTGAATCCACATATCATAAGACCATGGGAACGACATTGCCTTTAAGGTACCCATCAAACTTAAAACAGGTATTAAAAGTAGATAATATTTCCTATTTTGTAGAAACAATCCTGTTTTACCTCCTAATAGTCAAAAAACCGTTCATACACCGTCAATCTTAATCTCTTCAGCGCCCTGGGAATTCAATATCTCCTCAACATCTTTCACGCCGTCTTTTGAGCATGTGATCATAACCCCGAATTTATCTACAGAAAACCTGGTGTCATACATACTTTTCGGAGCGTTCCGTCTCAGACGGGAGTTAACAAGCAAGCCAAGAAGGGTTGCTAAAGCTCCCATTAAAATTGTAAGCTCAAAAATAATAATCATGAAAGGCGGTAAAGATACTATAGGCTTTGCACTAACCGATATAGGCCAATCCGTGGACATAAGGACCGTAAAACCTACACCGCATGCAACTCCCAGCATGGCTCCGCCGAGTGTAAAAAAGCGCACAATGCTCTCAGGCTCATCCATAACCTCTTCTATCTCATGACTTGGAAACGGTGAAAATACTCTGAGGTTATTAAAACCGGCATCTTTTAGCTTTCTTACCGTCTCTAGGGTTGCATCCAAATATGAGAATATTCCAAGAACTCCCTGTTTATCACTCATTATGTCTGCGCCTCCTTTTTAGGTACAGGCAATATTTCCTTCATTTCAGCTATAGAAACCGCGGGAAGAGTTTTTAGGAACAGCAAGAAGAACATTAAGAACCATGCAAAACTTCCTACGGTAATACCCACCTCCACCCATGAAGGTTTGTAAATTCCCCATGCCGCCGGATCAAATCCATGAGATAGGGAAATCACAATGATATTAAATCTTTCAAACCACATTCCTATATTAATAAAAATCGACATTATGAATAGAATTTTTAAATTTCTGCGAACACTCTTAAACCACAGAGGTATCGGGATAACAACGTTGCATACAATCATGATCCAGTAAAAAATCGCATACTCACCGGTTATTCTGTAGTAGTATTGACCCCACTCAGCAGGATTTCCGCTGTACCAGGCCATGAAAAACTCCGCGCCGTACGCATAACCGATAATCCCCGAAGTGAGGATTAAGAGCTTTGCCATCCCATCATAATTATCAAGAGTAATGTAGTCTTCTAAATGGAATATCTTTCTAATAGGAACTGTGAGCATTATTACCATTCCTAGTCCTGAAAATATAGCCCCGGCAACAAAGTACGGCGCAAATATTGTAGTGTGCCATCCGGGCAGATTAGACATTGCAAAGTCCCAGGACACAACGCTGTGAACCGAAAGGACAAGAGGCGTGGCAAATGCGGCAAAGAACAGGTAAGCCCTTGTATAATGTAACCACTCCCAGTTAGAGCCTTTCCATCCTAAAGAAAGTATTGAGTAGATAATTTTCCTAGGTGCTCCTGTAACCCTATCCCTGACAGCCGCTATGTCCGGGATCATTCCGATAAAGAAGAAAAGCGCGCTGACAGTAAGGTAAGTGCTGACAGCAAAAACATCCCAGACCAAGGGTGATTTAAAATTCACCCAAAGCTCGCGTTGATTTGGATAGGGGAAAAGCCAGTAAAAGTTCCAGGGTCTTCCTAAGTGGATTATTGGGAAAAGTCCTGCAGTCAAAACCGCAAAAACCGTCATAGCTTCAGCTATCCTGTATATAGACATTCGGAAGTTTGCTCTAAAGAGGTAAAGAATTGCGGAAATTAAGGTACCCGAGTGTGCAATACCAACCCAGAATACAAAGTCGGTAATATATACACCCCAGAAAACAGGGTGTCTGTATCCGGCCACTCCCAATCCTGAATAGACCTGATAGATAAAACAAAATAGGCCGAATCCGACAAAGAAAAGAGTAGGTAAAAATAATGCCCACCACTTGAAAGTGGGTTTATCCAGCATACGTATTATATCATCGTTAACTCTTGCATAAGTTAATGTGTTTTGCTCACTCATTATGCCTTATCCTGTGTCACTTTTTTTAGATATGTAATCGCAGGTAGAGTATTAACTTCTGCCAGTACTTTATAACCCCTATCATCATGCGAGAGCTTTGAAGCTTTACTTTCATGATCTTCCAGGTTTCCGAATACAATCGCATCGGCTGGGCATGCCTGCTCGCATGCTACTTTAAAGTCACCGTCTCTGACATCACGTCCCTCATCCTTGGCCAGGTCCTTACCGTGATTAATTCTCTGAACACAGAAAGTACACTTTTCCATGATTCCCTTAGTTCTAACCGTAACATCCGGGTTAAGCTGCCAGTTAAGGGGCTCTGGCCATTTATAAGTATAAAAGTTGAATTTCCTAACTTTATATGTGCAGTTATTAGCGCAATACCTCGTTCCCACACACCTGTTATACACCATACCGTTTAGCCCTTCAGGGTTGTGGTAGGTTGCGTATACCGGGCACACAGGCTCACAAGGCGCGTTCCCGCACTGCTGACAAAGCATCGGCAGGAATCTGGTTTGAAAACCAGCGTTGTTATTGGCCTCTTCAAAGTACCTCTCAATCCTAATCCAAGCCATATCACGTCTTTTTGCAACTAATTCCTTACCGACAAAAGCAATATTGTTCTCTGCATAACATGCGGTAACACACGCGCCGCACCCTACACATTTTTGAAGATCTATAGCCATTCCCCAGCGATATCTATCGTATTCCCTGGGAGGATAAAAATCAGGCGCATGATGCTCTTCGTGATGTAAGCCCTGTTGTAGCTCAGTTAGGGTAACAGCTTGTACCATACCTCTATCATGCTGCGTTGTTGTATATTGAGTCTGAACAAATTGTTCGTGTTTATTAACTTTTGCAGCTTTCACTTTTGTTGAAAGCCAGGCAAAACCACCGGACAACTCATCAGTGGACAAAGGAAGTATAGTGATTGGATTTACGCCTCTGTCCTTAGCGTATCTGCCGTAGCTTGTATGCCCCTGTCCTATCATTACTGAAAGTGTGTCAGGTCTGATTCCCTGATATATATAGACCTGGATTTCAATGACTCCCTCAGGAGACTCTATGGAGAGGAAATCTCCGAGTTTAACATTTAGCTTCTTAGCAGTATCGGGATGCACCTCAACCCATGAGCTCCAAACACCTGTAGAAAGAGCTTCGGGCAACTCTTGCAGCCAAGGTTTATTGGCCCCCCTCCCGTCATAGTACCTGTAGGAAGGATACGCCATAAAGTAAAAATCCCCATCGCCCGTAAACTCAGGCTCTGTAAACTTAACACTTGAAATTGCTGAAGATATTGAGACCCGTCTTGATGGGACTTCTAAATAATATCCACCGTTTTCAAGACAATCTTTCCAGAAGGTCTCAAAATCGCCTGCTCCTTGAGCTCCTGCCCAAATCTCTTTCCATGAATCACGGAGATAATCGTAGAATGTGGTTTGTGTAAATCTGCCGTTTAATTCTTCAACCTGCCCACTTACCGATAAAATTACATCTCCTGTACCTTTAGTATTAAAAACAGGGGACATAACCGGTTGTATTAATCCGTGTACGCTCTCTTTCGCTGAATAATCTCCCCAGCTCTCAAGCGGCGTATTGTCAGGGAGAATAAGATTAGCCGCCTCAGTTGTTTCATCTAAGAAGCTTGAGAAACTTACAACAAAAGGAACTTTCTCAAGAGCCTCACTGAATTTTAATACTTTAGGTAATGTATAGGCAGGATTTACATCGTATAGGAAAAGTATATCAATTTCACCATTTTCCATGGAACTTACGAGTGAAGTAATGTCCTGGAATGAATTCACATTTGAGAGTGTTAAGGTATCGCCAAAATCAACTGTCTCTCCTATATTACCTGCAACATAATTAAGGATATTTATAGCTACTAGCGTTTGGGTTGCATTTGTAGACGTTACTGAAACTCCGCCTCCAATTGCAAGGCTTGGCTGCATTGTGGAAAATTCTTTAGCTATTTGTGTAATTGTTTGCACTGGCACACCAGTCACTGATGAGACCTGATCAGGTGAGTATTTAGACAATAAACCCCTTAATCCTCCGCCCCCATTTGGTGATTGCCCACTATTTACTATGGCATTTGCAATTCCAAGTGCTAAGAAACCCTCTGTACCCGGCTTTGCCGAAATCCACTCATCCGCACTCGAAGCTGTCAGTGAAGCTCTAGGCTCTACGTGAACAAATTTGCCCATGGTTTTGTCCTTATAACTATGCATCTTGCTAAATTGCTTCGTATACTCAACAGGAGAAAGCCATGTTTCAATAAAATCCGCTCCGAATGAAAGCAGATACTTTGATTTATCTATGTGATATGTCGGAATCTTATCGATTCCGAAAGAAATTTTGTTTGCTTCTTTTAGAGGTTCGTGAGCAAATGTTTCATATTCAATATGCTTTCCGCCCAAGGCGTCCATCCATTCGCCTACCAATTTATTCAGTGAGCCCGATATGTGATTAGACAAAAATACGATATTTCCAGTTTTACTGTTACCTCTAAGTTCTTCAATTTTCTCAGTTAATGTCTTTTCCGCACCTTCCCATCCAAGTGGCCGAAGTTTACCAGCATCATTTTTGGAAAGTGGGGATCTTATACGATCGGGATTGTAAAGACCTTGGAGAGCTGCTTGACCACGGGCACAACTTGCACCGTTGTTAATCGGGCTTTTAGAATTCCCTTCAATCTTAATTGCCCGTCCTTCACGGTTTTTAACTAATATTCCGCAGCCCGCAGGACATTCTCTGCATGTGCTGGCGTACCAATTAGGAACTCCAGGAATAATACCTTCCGGTGGAATAACATAAGGGATTATTTGCTCAACCGGCTCTGAGCAAGAGGAAGCAACTACAGCAGTACCTCCAGCTACACCAATTATCTTGAGGAAATCCCTTCTTTTAATACCACCTTTTTTATCTTCGGACATCTCATCCTCCACTTAATAATGGCAGGTCAAACAATCCTTTAAGTGTGCAAGTTCTTCGTCATCTTTAGCGTTTTCCGCATGACAAGTGATACAAAATCCCATATTTAATCTGTAAACTTTATGGACTTGATCCATGCTAGCTACGTCTCCGTGACACTGCGCACACTCAAAGCCGCGCTTGATATGGCGTTTGTGCGTAAAGTGTAAATAACCCGGCTGTGAATTGACCTTTATCCAAGGTATGGGCTCTTTATTTGCCCAGTATTCCCTGACTTTGCTTATTTCATTTTTAATATTAATTGTGGTACCGTCAAAATCGTAATCGACATCGCGGCCTGCTATATGTTGATGGCAGCCCATACATTTTTGTACAGACGGTATACCCGGATTTGGGGACACTTCTACAAAACTGTGACAATATTCACAAGGCATCTGATCTTCACCGGCGTGTATCTTATGGCTAAAACGTATTGGTTGAACAGGACCCTGGTCACTACTTTCAGCATTATAGAAATAAAAACCAAGAAGAATAACTATAGATAGTACAGGTACTGAAAGTATTTTGATCCCTTTTTTCATCCTTTTTACCCTAGCTATGGAATGTGTCGATGTAGGAAAGATTAAGTCCTAAACTCTTAAAACGCCTACTATTTATATCATGCCGTAGAAATCTGTCAAGTTTTGGAGCACTTTTTTTGTAATTACTGCTATTTTGTTAACTTAATGCGGAATATTACGTTTATTATTTGTTGTAAAAAGTGGGTTATCAAACTACTCTAAAGAAGATAGAAATTCTTCTAAAACAAAAGAACCGCCCAGCTCTTTGGATAATACTGATGATGCTGTATCCCTGATATTACCAATATCACCATTTACTACTGATATCGAATTATCATTAGGAATTACACCCAGTATATTATCTCCGGTCATACTAAGAATGAGCTCAGGGTTAGTTTGTTCAGGTAACCCCGGGTCCCAAGGGAAATTACTAATCACAATACCAGCTACATCAAGCCCTCTCTTTTTAGCCGACTCCAATGTTAAAAAGGTATGATTTAACGTCCCAAGATTAGGGCGTGTAACAATGAGAACAGGCAAATCTAAATCTAATGCGAGATCGGACATAAAATAATCTTCAAGGATAGGCACGAGCAGTCCCCCTGCACCTTCTACAATGACAAAATCATTATCTGAACTCAAGCGACTATAAGCGTCCTTGATCTTTTTGATATCAATTCTTTCTCCTACGAGCATGGAAGCAACTAAAGGAGCTACCGGGTCAGAAAACATGTAAGGGCATGAAACATCAAGCGAATAATCAGCGCCCAGGACCTTTTGCACGAATTCGATATCCGTAGGCCCGCTTACTATAGTGCCGGTCTGTACTGGCTTCATTAGCGCAACACGTTTGCCGGCCTGTGTTAGGTTCCATGCAATCGCTGCAGCAACTACAGTTTTTCCAACCCCTGTATCAGTACCTGTTACGAATATACCCTTTGGGAATTTGGTCATATTACTGAGCTATTATAAGTAATTCAACCAAATCTGTAAAACTATGAAAGGTTAATACACTTAAAGGCCAAGCTCTTTTACCTTTTCGACAACTTCCTCGAAATGACTGGAAGTTCTGACTTTCATCCAAATGTGTCTAATTACGCCGGATTTATCTATTAAAAAAGTTATTCGCCTGGCAGAGCCATAGTCGCTTTCCACTCCATAGGCATTGATAATATCTTTACTTTTATCACTAAGAAGAGGAAAATTTAGATCGAATTTACTTCTGAAATTCTCGTGCGACTTAACTCCGTCAGTACTAACTCCCAGTACCTGAATACCCAGTTTTTGAAGCTCATCCATTCCGTCCCTCATAGAGCAGGCTTCTTTTGTGCACCCCGGGGTATTGTCCTTTGGATAAAAATAGAGGGCAACCGTTCTCTTACCCTTATAATCGCTTAACTTAATCTTTTCGCCGCCATAAGTCTCAGCCTCAATTCCGGGCGCTACGTCCCCTACTTTAGGCATTTCACTCATTATAAATCTCCTCTTTAAATAGACTTTGTCTATATTTGTCGATTTAAATTTTTGAGTATAAGGGAATATATAAGAACCATTAAGAGAAATAGGTTTAAATCATAAACCCATACTTTGTTGAGCTTCTTCACTCATCTTGCTAGGATCCCAGGGCGGGTCCCAAACTATGTCGATATCTACTGATTCCACTCCCGGAATTTCTTCAACCACCAACTTTGACTCTCCAGCTATTTGCGTTGAAGCGGGACAGCCCGGAGAAGTCATTGTCATGGAAATTACTACGATTCCGCCTTGGATATCAATACCATAAATAAGGCCCAGATTGACTATGTCTATAGGGATTTCAGGATCATAGACTTCGCTTAAGACTTCAAGTATTTTTTCTTCTGTAACCTCGCCGCCTGCATTGCTTGAGTTTGGTTTATTTCCGGATTCTGCTTCTTTAGTAACTTCCGGAACAGACTTTTCTTCTTCTTTGGATAGGACTTCTTCTATATTGTTTTCACTATTTATTTCTTTAGCTTCAGTAGGAACTTCTTTTTCCATAGAAGTTTTTAACCTTTCATTTTTTTCGGCGCCGCTTTCATTATTTAAGAGCCTGTTAATCATATTTCCGATACCCATATTCAGACCTCCTCACATATTGTGCATGTAAACTAATATAAGGATACATTGATAAGGATGCATTTCAAATGTATAAAGATTTAAATCTACTTTGAAGAACAGTGAAAATTTGAGAAATAAGAAGCCCTTTAATCAGGGCTTCTTATTTTGATATTTATAATTAGAGGGATTCTTTTACAGCTGCTATCGCTGGATCATAGTTAGGTTCTGTGGATACTTCGGGAACATATTCTACATACCTCACTACATCGTCTTTATCCACTACGAAAACTGCCCTAGCAAGCAAGCGGTGTTCTTTGATTAAAACTCCATATGCCTCACCAAATGATGCGTCTTTGTAATCGGATGCGGTCTTCACTTTATCTATTCCCTCTGCTGCGCAATAGCGGCTGAGGGCGAAGGGCAGATCCATGCTTAATGTAAGAATCTCAACATCGTCTCCAAGATTTGCAGCCTCCTCGTTGAACCTTTTGGTCTGGACATCACACACCGGGGTATCAACCGAAAGAATCACATTAAAAACTTTTACCTTGCCTTTTAAATCTTCAAGTGTAATGGGTGCTCCAAGACCTATTAAAGCTGAAAAGTCGGGTGCTTTATCACCAACCTTAACTTCAGAGCCAATTAAGGTTAGCGGGTTTCCTTTCAATGTTACAACCCCTGTTCTTTCTTCTGCCATGATAAAAATTCCTCCTGAATTGTTATTACAAAATATTTAATAAAACCGAATCTAGGCTATATAGAATAACCTTTAATGTCAATATAAAATCCCCGGCAATATATGGGGAAGAAGAGGTTAATAATTTCCAAGAATGATCCATTACTCAACTATCAATTTCCCGCGGTACATCGCCATCTGACAGGTAAATTCGAATTCACCCTTTTTCTCAGGTGTAAAAGTTAGATCATACGGAGTGCCCACAGAAAGATCTGCACTTATATCAAGACCATCGAAAAGCACTTTCTCTGCACACGGACTACTGTCTTTACGAATGAAACGGAGAGTCACCGGTTCTCCGGCCTTGACATGTATTACGGAGGGCTCATATACACCCGAGTCCACAACAATATCGAGCAAATTACCCTCAACATGAGCCTCGGATTGCTTTTTAAAAATCCAGAACCACCAGACTATAAAAGCAATAATAAAAAGCCCGACTAAGTTAATTAAGATTTCCATTTTACGGTTTAAACCACCTGAGCCGATTTGCGTTTGTAACAACAGTAACTGAGGATAGAGCCATAGCAGCTCCAGCTATTATGGGGTTTAGCAAAAGTCCGGTAAAAGGAAACAGTATCCCGGCCGCTATCGGTATAGCGAGCGAGTTGTAACCGAAAGCGCCTACAAGATTTTCTTTAATGTTCCGGAGCGTTGCTTTTGATATTGTTATCGCATCAGCAACTCCGTGTAAAGAACCGCGCATTAAAGTGATATCTGCGCTTTCAATCGCCACATCGGTTCCTGTTCCTATTGCAAAACCTACGTCGGATCCCGCAAGGGCCGGGGCATCATTTATTCCGTCCCCCACCATAGCGACCTTTTCACCCAGCTCCTGAAGCTTGGTAATTTCATGAGCTTTATCCTGAGGCAGTACTTCAGCTATAAAGTCATCCACTCCGACAAGAGAAGCAACCGTCTCTGCGGTTGCCCGGTTATCTCCTGTAAGCATTACAACTTTTATTCCCGATTTCTGTAGTCTTTGGATCGCTTCTTTTGAATCCGTTTTTATAGGGTCTGATATACCTAATAACCCCACCGCTTCCCCGTTTACCGATACGAAAATAACGGTCTGGCCCAACTTGGATAACTTCTCAGAGCTTTCAATTAATGATCCCAAGTTTACTCCATTATCATTCATCAGCTTACGGTTACCCAAGAGCACAGTCTTTTGTTGATACAGCGCCCTTACCCCATGTCCGGAAACTGCTTCAAATGATTCTATAGATATGAGTTCAATATTTTTTTCTTTAGAAGCTTCTACTACAGCTTCGGCAAGGGGATGCTCAGAATTTGTCTCAACACTTGAGGCTATTTTTAGTAATTCATTCTCACTCCATCCTTCTGAAGGCTCTATAGCCGTTACCACGGGTTTACCCTCTGTAATAGTCCCCGTTTTATCGAGCACGACAATGGTTAATTGACCAGCTTTTTGAAGCGCATCTCCTTTTCTTATAAGTACTCCGTATTCTGCCGCCTTACCAACCCCTACCATTACAGAGATCGGCGTTGCCAAACCCAGTGCGCAAGGACATGCAATGATGAGAACAGCCATTGTCGTTACAAGCATATAAGTCAATTGTGGCGGAGGTCCGAAATTAAACCAGGCAAGCATAGTAAGCACTGCAATAATCAATACGATTGGTACAAATATCGCCGATACTTTATCTGCCAGACGGCCAATTTCAGGCTTTGTGTTTTGAGCCTTACGAACCATATCTATTATTTGAGATAGCGCAGTGTCCTTACCAATCCGGGTTGCCTTAAACAAAAAACTCCCCGACTTGTTTACTGAGCCTCCCACTACCTCATCTCCAACTTTCTTTGTAACCGGAACGGGCTCTCCCGTAAGCATAGACTCATCAACATGGGACGAGCCCTCAGTTAATTCGCCATCCACCGGTATTTTTTCCCCTGGCCTCACGCGAACAATATCATCCATTTGAACCTGTTCAATCGGAATATCAACCTCTGAGCCCTCTCTTAGCACTCTCGCAGTCTTGGGCTGAAGCCCGATAAGACGTTTTATAGCTTCTGAGGTCTTTCCCCGTGCTCTCATCTCAAGCGCAGAGCCTAGGTTAATAAAAGTGATTATCAAAGTAGCAGTATCAAAATAAACGTGTCTTGCGATTTCAGAAACTGAGTCAGGAAATAAAACGACAAAAGTTGAATACACCCATGCAACCCCAGTCCCTATCGCGATCAGGGTATCCATATTGGCATTATGATTCTTAAAAGATTTTAGCGCTCCTGTAAAAAACCGCCCTCCCGCGTATGTAAGCACAAAAAGAGTGAGAAGGGAAACTATTCCCCATGAAATCTGCCCTCTAAATGACGCTACATCAGGAAGAAGCCCGAGCATGGTAACCGCAACAATTACTAAGCTTATAATCCCGGAGATAACGGTTTTTTTAAGGAGCTTTTTATAATGAGCTAGGTCTTTATTTTCTCTTTCAGATTCTGTGTTATCTTCCATAATTGATGCTGTGTAGCCTGATTTGCTAATAGCCTGAATCAACGTATCGGCCGGCACATCTCCCGAGACATTTACGGTCCGGTCGGCAAAATTGACCTGCACTTCATCAACTCCCGGGACGGACTTTAATGCCGCCTCTATTGTTTCAACACACCCCGCACAGCTAATATCAGATACATAAAGACGCTTCGATATCTCAGATTTATTATTCATAGAATCCGCCACTTTACTCATAAGTAATAGAACATATCAATCAAACAATAAAATATACTACATATTATACATTTAATTTTATCAACATAATAACCTTCTAGGGAAATACGACGGCAAAGAAATGTTACATCTAATTGGATTATAGGGTAAAAATAATAATATTTTTAAAATGGGCTGGGCACTTTTTATATATAAGCAATTGTCAATTGAAAACAATTATTGTATTTATATCTAAACTAGGTAGTATATATAATATGGCAGCAAAAAAGAAAAACTCTACGAAGAAGGAAACTTTAGATAAGGCCATTTATGTTAAAGCGTCTCAAGAATTTGTCGATATGCTGAACGAATCACAGTGGCATCTTCGCATGAAACCCGCTCAGATTGTAAGAGAAGCTGTAGTTGAATACCTAAGAAGACACCTTCCTAAAGACGCTAAAGAAAAACTGCTTAAAAACTACATTAAATAGCCGGCTTCTGGATCTAGCTCTTTCAAAAAAATATACTCATTCGATACGAGATGAATTGTATTCCATCTCCTTTGCATGTTTATCGATATTAGTTAGAGTTGCTTCTCGGATTTCCATTCTTACAAACAAAGGTTAATATGGGTTCAAAAGCTGTATTTCTTGATAGAGATAAAACAATACTATTGCCTAAAGGCGGCGAGAAGTATATTTATAGGGTAGAAGATTTCCATATTCCAGATAAGTTCATCGGAGCCCTAAAAAAACTGATAGATAACGAATATTTATTATTTGTAATTACCAACCAGGGAAGAATCGCACGGGGGCATCTGACAGAGAACGATGTAGAAGAGCTGCACAAATGTCTGGATTCTATACTTAAACAAAAGGGTGTTCATATTTCAGAGTTTGAGTATTGTCCTCACAATCCTAGAGGAACATTACATCCTTACAATATAGTATGCGAGTGCAGGAAACCCAAAACCGGGATGATAGATTCAATCCGTAATTCATATGATATAGACGTACTTAATTCATGGATGATTGGAGATTCATACATCGATATGCTGGCCGGCAAAAAGGCGGGGCTTAAAACCATTCAGGTACTAACAGGATCGGAAACATATTCGAAATATGCAGACTTTGTAGAAACAGATCTAGTTAAAGCAGTGAGTAAGATATTAATAGGGTAACACTCACTCAAGAGCATACACATAACCGTCAGTGCTACTGAATAATACACCTTGATCAATAGAGGGAGAAGTCTCAATTTCTCCCTTTGTTTCATCATTTGCTGTTCGCTCAAAGTCGGCCCGAAACATTGGTTATTCCACAAATACGGGATCGAAGCCTAACGAGAACCAGGTGTAAACAACCAACGTAAAGACCAAAAGTGATCTTCCTGTGATAATTATGCAAGAATTTGTGATCATTTCATATTGCCCCTCATTCTATAAGCAATAAAGTATATAAAGATCTCATGAACTATATCAAAATAGGTTTCATTATATCTACAGTGTATATAAGTAGAAGTACTTAAAATATTAAGGAATCGGATATAAGACAATCTACCCTTTAAAACTTAATTCTAGTGATTATATTCAAGTTAAAAGACAAAGATTATGTTAAAAGAGACAGGGAGCTTAAAACAATGAACAGACAATTAAACGGTTTCACAGCCACTCAGACACAGGAAGGCTTTCACGTTATTAGTCATGACAGCACCAAAGAATTTGAAATCACATTAAATGATATAAATGTATTCGCAAGTAAATATGCACAGGATACAATGGAAGGAAAGAATCTGGAACTTTCAGAAAAAGAAGAAATCATTTTTTCACTTTGGGAAATGGTACTTATTCCGGACAATACAAAACATTGATCAGTTTCTACCTGCATACCGACATGCCGCATAGGCAAGTTTATCTCCGAGAGATTCCTCTTTATAGTTTTCTTTGATTCGTTCCTCTGTTCTCCCTAAAAGTTGGGAGTTGCTACCATAATATTCTTCCCCCAATCTATATAGCGTACGGTCCTGGCAATCCACTTCCCAGTATCCTATTTGTCTAATATATCTTTCTTCTTTCTCTCCGCCGCTCTTTTTTGCGTAGTATCTAATCCAGAACTTTCTAATATTGCCTTCTATCTGCATATCATTTAAATCTATATATACTGAGACATAACCGCCCTTCTTATCACCAACGTCCCCTACATATTTCCATCCGTCAGATGAAGCTCGCTCACCATTTCCGCAGGAAAAAAGCGCGATGAAAAGAACTGCAGTTATGATTAGCGTTAGTTTTGAAAATATCTTAATTCTTCTGAAATTACTCATAATTTTCCTCTGTACAAATATCAAGATTTTAATGCCTAAAATAATTATTTCAAATACTCTATCATACAATAAGCTCGGGTTAAATTTTTTCTATCAACGAAGCTACTTTCTTGATATCTCAAGCGGCAGATATTTCTTTGTTTCCTCAACAACAACTCTCGACAGCCCGAGAAGACCAATTAAATTAGGAAAAGCCATGAGCCCGTTCATAACGTCAGCAAAAGTCCAAACCAAATCAAATTTTACAACCGCACCTACAAAAACAACAGCCGTGAACACTATTCTGTAAGGTATTATTGCACGTTCTTTAAAAATATATTCTATAGATTTCTCCCCGTAATAACTCCATCCTAATAATGTAGAATATGCAAAAAAAGCCAGACTTATCGCCACTATATCAGCACCAATGTGAGGCAATCCACTTTCAAATGCTCTTGTAGATAGACCAGCTCCCGTATCACCATCTGACCATAATCCGCTTGATATAATAACGAGACCTGTAAATGTGCAAACAACAATTGTATCAATAAATGTCTGAGTCATTGATACGAGACCCTGACCAACTGGGTTTTTTGTTTTAGCGGCCGCAGCGGCAATAGGAGAGCTTCCGAGTCCTGATTCATTTGAGAATATTCCACGAGCAACGCCCATTCTTACAGTCTGACTTATCGTAGCCCCTAGAAACCCGCCAGCAGCAGCAGTAGGAGTAAAGGCGTGGTAAAAAATCAAGTAGATAGAATGTGGGATATTTTCTCTGAATACAATGAGCGTCAAAATAGATCCTAACAAATAAAAAATGATCATTCCGGGAACAATTGTGCTTGTAACTCTTGCAATGCTTTTAATGCCGCCTACGATTACTAACCCGGTAGCAGCGCATAACACAGCGCCTGTAACCCAGAGTGGAATTCCAAAAGCGGTACCCAGAGCATCCGCTACAGAGTTTGACTGCACCATATTCCCTATTCCGAACGCCGCAATTGAAGCGAATATAGCAAAAAGCATCCCAAGCCATTTAAGCCCAAGTCCTTTTGAAATATAGTACATAGGACCGCCGCTCATCGTCCCGAGTTTATCGACTTCTCTATACTTAACAGCTAGCACGGCTTCTGAATATTTCGTTGCCATTCCCAAAAGCCCTGTGACCCACATCCAAAAGAGCGCACCGGGCCCGCCCACAGCAATAGCAGTTGCAACTCCAGCAATATTACCCACTCCCACGGTTGCGGAGAGAGCGGTCATGAGCGCTTGAAAATGAGATATATCCCCCTCAGCATCCTCATCTTCTTTCCTTTTGATCAGTGCTAAATAAAGTGCTGGTAATAAAGCCCTAAACTGTATACCCCTTAGTAATATTGTCAGATATACGCCAGTACCCAATAGGAGAATTATAAGAGGCAATCCCCATATGAAGCCACTCATATCGGATAGAATTTTTAATATCCCTTCTTGCATTTAGATATACCCTGTGTAGTCAAAGAGGTTAGCCACTAAACTTATCATATTAAATTATCTAAAGTAAAGGGATATAACATCATGAGATCTGAGAAATGGACATAATTATATATATAGGTCTGCATATCTGCAGTTATTAACCTGCAAACAAATAGTGTGAGGATTATATTGCAAATAAAACACCCCTTATGTACAATTAATTACTGTACTTACTCTGAAAAGAAATAGACGGAGGCTAAAGCTAATAATGACAACACAAAATCCGTTCATAGTTCTCAAAGAAGAAATGGATAATCTGGTAGTGGGACATGAGGAAGTAAAGCTGTCCCTTCTGCTGGGGATTATCTCACGGGAACATGTATATATAGAGGGACCTCCCGGTACCGCAAAGACTATGCTTGCAGAAATTATATCCGCTGCTGCCAACCTCAGGTTTTTCTTCTATCAGCTCCATAGAGACACCAGGTTATCAGAATTAATCGGGGATATCGTGATTTCAAAAGAGACAACTGATGAGGGTGAAGTAATTAAACAAAAGGTTGTTAAAGGCGGCATATTAACATCTGAAATTTGCCTCCTGGACGATATTTCCAGAGCTCCAGGAGAATCACTTAACGTTCTTTTAAGAATATTGAACGAAAGGAAATTCTTTAACGAAAAAATTCCGCTATTAACAGCTATAGGAACCAGTAACCCAACTGCGGATGAGTATTACAATGAACCTCTTGATCCTGCAAACCTTGACAGATTTGTTCTGCAAGTCAGTGCTCAAGGGCTTTCTTACGGCAGAAAATGGGACGAAGCTAAAAAAGTTATTAAGCTTTATAGCGAAAGATCAAGTGACTATGAAATTTCCGCAAGAGTAAGCAGAAAAATATTTGATGAATACTATGAAAAACTAGGCAGTGTTGATATACCTTTCGCTGTCCAAGAGGCGTTGGCCAATTTTGTTGCAACTCTAATAGAAGATTACGGATGTAATGAAACAAATTCCCTAATATCCGACAGAACATTTTTTGTTAAATCTTTAAAGATTATGAGGGCACATGCTCTATTAAATGACAGAGATAATTGTACTCTTGAAGACTTAAATGCTCTAAAATATATGACCGCCTTTAGAATTCCGGAGGAGGTATTCGAACAGCTCGATCAAATCCTTGACGACCTAACATCTAAAAAAAAAAAGACAGGGACAGACAAGATAAGCTAGAAGAGGATCAGCAAGCATCGGAGTCTGAGCAGGATATGCCGGGAGATGATGAGCAGCACCAGGAAATTCCCGACGATGAGGCTACAAAAGAATCCCAGGATGACGAGCTCACGGAAGCCCGGAAAACCTTTTTCGAAGCACTAAAAGACCTCAAAGATAGTATAAAGAATGAAAATGAAATGAGTCCCCCTGATGCTCAGGATATTCCATCTGATCCAGAAGGTCAGATAAGCGATGACCTGGGTGAGCACGAAGACAGAGAACCCCCAGATTCAAATAAGGTATTTGCAAGCAAATCCCCAGACCCGGGCGATGAAGATGATTACTGGATCGGCGGCAAGAAAAATACAGACTCCGCAGACAATGTAAGAATCATAATGAAAGTTTTAGAAGGGAACTTCCAGAGAAGCATTGCTCTTAGGGCACCCCATCCGGGAGGTATGCCTAGAACATGGAAGAGAATGAGCCATTTCGATGAGATAGAAGATATCGATCCTTTCGAAGCTATGATCTGGATTGAGAATACAACCCCCACATTACCTCGTGTTCATAAAAGAGAAAGAGAAATGATGGGTGGAGAGATTGCAATCCTCAGAGATGTTAGTACTTCTATGATGGGTGTATATAGCGAATGGTCTTCATCAGTTGTAAGGGGGGTTATTGAGCTCGCAAGATCAAAGAGGATGAGGGTTGGGTACGTCGAATTTAATCACCGCTCGTACAAGTACAAAAGAAACTCTCAATTCTTTACCAGAGACTACAACTGGATGCTTGAGCTTGCTTCAAAAACCGAGTGTTCTGGAAACACAAATTATGAGGACGCTCTAAAAGATGCAATTTCAGAATTTAGAGGCAGGGGACTTAGAAACAAGCATATATTATTTATTACTGATGGTATTCCTACTTCAGGCGACTGTGATGTTGTAGCCGAAAGATTTAGAGCTAAGAAACTTGGTGTTTGCATTCACTCAATCTTCATTGGGTCTAAAAACTATCCCAGGATTCTGGAGAAGATCTCCGGAGAAACAAGCGGTATTCAGTTTATAGCCACGCGCAGAAAAAACGGACTTATCAGGATAGAAAGAGAAGACAAAAAGATTATTAAGCCTGTTGTTGAAAAAGCCAGAGTCGATCCGTTCAGTGACGTATTTGCTTAAGGATTGTTACCTTTGGTATTTGAAAACCGCTCTTTGATGTTCTCTATAATTAGATGAGAAATGATGTGTGCCATCCCCTTTGGAAACAAAGTATAAGTAATTTACATCTGCAGGGTTTAAAGCCGCCACTATAGAATCTTTGCCGGGATTTGCAATTGGTCCTGGCGGAAGTCCTTTAATTACGTAGGTGTTATATTCAGTTACTTCTCTTAGATCCCTTCTTCTAAGGTTGCCGTTATAACTCTCTCCCATTCCGTAGATTACGGTGGGATCACTGTCAAGCTTCATACCAATCCTGAGCCGGTTATGAAATACGGCTGAGATCATCGGGCGCTCAAATGCGGCTCCCGTTTCTTTCTCAATAATAGAGGCAAGGGTCAGTATTTCATTATCCGTAAGACTAACCTTGTCTCCAATATCTTGAAGCGGCTCGTAAACTGCCTTAAACCTACCTACCATTAATCGAATCAACTCTTGTGATTTAGGTGATCTTGAATAAGAGTAGGTTTCGGGGAAGAGGTAACCTTCAAAGCTTATTGCGCCGTGTCCGAGTAGTTCTCTCAAAAGTTCCTTATTCTCTGTCTCAAGAATAAACTCTTGCTCTTCAACAACACCTTTTTTGTTCAATAGCCCGGCAATTTCTTTAACAGTTAAACCCTCGGGAATTGTTACTCGATAGAGTAGAACATCACCTGTGACAATCTTGCTAGCCACGTCTGACATAGTACTGCCCTTGTCAAATTCATACTCCCCCGCTTTTAAGGTGTCCTGCCAGCCTTCACTCATCACATATAGAATGAACAACTTGTCACTTTTTATTACGCCTGATCCCTTAAGCTTTGATGATATCTCTTTTAGACCAGCCCCTTTGGGTATTTCCACAATTATGTCTTTAGAAACAGAAGGTACTTTATGGATGTAACGGGAAACTGCGAGGTAAGAGGCTCCCAGTAATATTAGAATTACAATAATGAATGCTGTTATATAGAAGAACTTCTTTGACTTCATTGCTAAAATCTTTTATCAATCCTTTATAACGGCAAGATCGTCCCTATGGATTACCTCATCGCTGTATTTATAACCTAAAATGCCTTCGATATCTGAAGTTTTGGAGCCCATAATTTTTCTTATATCCTGAGAGCTATAAGATGTAAGCCCTCTTGCAACCTGCATACCGTTTTCATCAACACATGTCACCGACTCTCCTACCCCGAAGTTGCCCTTTACCTCTTTAATCCCTGAGGGCAGCAAACTCTTCCCGGAAGATGTTATAGCTTTCTTAGCGCCGTCATCTATTACAATTTCTCCGGCTGACTTAAGTGTAAAAGCAATCCAGTGTTTCCTACCACTCAAACTCTCCTCAGAGGGAAGAAACAGTGTACCTACTTCCTTTCCATCAAAGATATCCTCAAGGACCGATCCGTTCTTTCCGTTTGCAATAATAGTAGGAACCCCGAAAGCAGCAGCCTTTTTTGCGGCTTCTATCTTGGTCTTCATTCCACCAATCGTAGTCCTGCCAAATGTATCCCCTGCAGTATTTTCAATCTCCTCTCCAATACGCTTTATTACAGAAATGAGCTCTGCGTCTTCATTGTTCCTCGGGTCTTTGTTATAAAGACCTTCTATATCAGTAAGCATTATTAGTAAATCCGCCTCTATAAGTGAAGTGATATGAGCAGCCAAGTTGTCGTTATCCCCAAGCATAATCTCCTCAACCGCAACTGTATCGTTTTCATTCACTATGGGAATTATCCCCATTGCGAGAAGTGTAATTAGAGTCTTGCGCGCATTTAAGAATCTTTTTCTATCTAAGAAACCATCGAGGGTAAGAAGAATCTGTGCAACGTTTAGATTAAATGCCGAGAATGCTCTTTCATAATGCCATATAAGCGTACTCTGCCCCGAGGCTGCAATGGCCTGTTTCATTGATATTTCTTTAGGTCTCTTAGTTATCCCCAGTTTCTTCATCCCAGAAGCAATGGCGCCTGAGGAGACCACAATTACTTCAATGTTCTTATCCCTGATTTTAGAAATTTCGTGTGCTAATTTCTCAAATATGCTCTCAGAGAGACTACCGTCCTTATCGGTAAGCACACTGCTTCCAATTTTAACAATCACTCTATTGACCTTAGAGATTATAGATTTTCTTTGATTATTACTCACTTTCTATCACCGGCTCATTATTTTACCTAAAATGTACGCGTCCCGCGTAATTCTTGACAATAATCTTTGGGCTTGATATCTTTAAAGTGCTTTTAAGCGGGAATAGCTCAGCTGGCTAGAGCGTCTCCTTGCCAAGGAGAAGGTCGCGGGTTCGAATCCCGTTTCCCGCTCAATTTTTATTGACTCCCCACCAAATTATTCCTCCATAGAAATGTATCCGGGTTGAGACTCAATACGCCGGCACCAGGACTCAACTTCAGGGTAGGCGGAAAGATCTATCCCACCCTCAGGCGCCAGATGTACATAGGGATAACATCCGATATCCGCAATCGAGTAGTCTCCTGCCAAAAACTCCTTTTCAAGAAGATGATCATCCAAAATCTTAAGCGCAAGATTTCCATGAGCCCTATATTTCGCAATTTCCTGCTGATTCCGCATTTCAGGCGAAACGAAACTAGTAAGGTACCTAGCCATTGCAAGATTAGGATCAATCGTAGTCTTTCCAAAAAACAGCCACTGAGCCACTAAACCGTGAGTTTTAGGGTCTTCAGGATATATAGAATTGGGAGAGTACTTCTTACCTATATAGAAAAGAAGGGCGTTTGACTCCCACATAACAAAATCCTCATCAACTAACACAGGTATCTTTTTATTCGGGTTGAGCGCCGCAAACTGAGCGTTATTCTGCTCACCTTTAAATATATCTACATTTATTCTTTCATATTCGATACCTAGCTGATTTAAAGCTAGCCTGGATTTATAACTGTTCCCCGAAAGCGGGTGGTCATATAGTTTTAGCATAGTTAATCTTCCAAATATTTTTGAAATTTTTCAGTAAATCTTTCCTTTCCCATTATTTTATATGTCATTTCTTTTTTAGTTATGGTGTAATCAACAGTGCTTTTAGTACAAACCTTATTCTTGTTATTTAGAATGCTTACTTCAACCCTCACCTTGCGCCCCTTCGCCTCTGTCACTTTTCCCCTAATCGTTAGCTCAGATGAAGCATCAACCGGCCTTAAGAACTCCATATCTAGTTTAGTGGTGAGAGCAATTTTCTTAAACTGATCAAACATAGTCCAAAAAGCAACTTCATCGATAAGAGCACACTGTATCCCCCCATGAAGTATTCCGGGGAAACCTTGAAGATGCTCTTCGGGTTTGAATTTTGTGAACACATCACCCTTCTCTTCATCAGCAAAGAATTTTAAACGTAGTCCAAGTTGATTTCGGGGATCACAGGCAAAACAACCGTACCCAGGGAAATCAAGAAATATGTTTTCAATCTCTCGAATCATGGAAGGTAAACACTCTCTAGGGCAAATAAAAAGAATAAATGCAAGCGCGTTACTCTCTTTCAACAACTTTTGCTACTGAAGCAACCATTTCATCCTCAGCTAGACCTATGAGTTTAACACCCTGAGTCCCTCTTCCAAAAACACTTATTTCAGAAGCATTCATGCGGATCACTTTTCCGCCGTGCGTTGTAATCATCATTATTTGTGTATCGTTTGTCACCTGGAAGACTCCTACTACTCTACCGTTCCTTCCGGTTGTCTTGATCGTAATAACACCCTTACCGCCTCGACCAGTAATCCTGTATTTTGAAACAAGCGTTCTCTTGCCATAGCCCTTCTCCGTCACTGTAAGAATTTGAGCGTCAGAGTTTTCAATTACTTCAAAACTTACAACCTGGTCGCCTTTATCAAGCCTAATTCCCCTAACCCCGGTGGCTGTCCTACCCATGTCTCTTACTTTTTCTTCTTTAAACCTTATTGCCTGTCCAAAGTGTGAAGAAATTAATATCTCATCATTACCGCTAGTAAGTTTTGCCTCAATTAGTTCGTCATCATCTCTTATATTAAGAGCTATTATGCCGCCAACGCGAGGCTTTGAGTAAGCCATTAGTTTTGTCTTTTTAACTATACCGTTTTTTGTTGCCATGATGATATACTGATCGTCCTTGAACTCTATTACCGGAAGTACCGCTGCAACTTTTTCCCCTTCAGCCAGATTTAATAAATTAATCAACGCCTTTCCTCTCGCAGTCGGACCGGCTTCCGGTATCTCATGCACTTTTAGCCAGTAACACTTTCCGTGATTTGAGAAGAATAAGACGTAGTTGTGCTGGGAGGCAATAAAGAGATCCTCAACAAAGTCCATATCCTTGGTAGTCATTCCGGTACGCCCCTTACCGCCCCTTCTCTGACTCCGGTATATACTTAAGAAAGTAGTCTTTATATACCCATCGTGGGTTATTGTGACTACCATGTCCTCATCGGCAATGAGATCCTCAATTGAGATTTCCTCAAAGCTGTCCAAAATTTCCGTTTTTCTCACATCTCCATACCGGTCTTTTATTTCTTTAAGCTCATCAGTAACTATCCCAAGTATAAGATTCTCTTTATCCAGTAACTCGTTTAACCTCTTTACTGTTGCAATAAGTTCTTTTCTCTCATCAAGAATCTTATCTCTTTCAAGCGCTGTTAGTCTTTGGAGACGCATTTCCAAAATAGCTTGCCCCTGAATATCACTTAGACCAAGCTCTTGCATAAGCCCGTCTTTTGCTACCTGCGGGCTCGCCGACTTACGAATTAAAGCAATAACTTCATCCAGATGATCAAGAGCTATTTTAAGACCCTCTAATATATGGAGCCTTGCCTCAGCTTTCGCCAATTCAAATTGGGTACGTCTGGTTACGACTTCTTTTCTATGCTCTATAAAATGATTAATAATTTCTTTAAGCGGCATCACGCGCGGCTGGTTCCTTACAAGCGCAAGCATGATGATGCCAAAAGAAGTGTCCATCGGGGTATGTTTGTAGAGCTGGTTTAAAACAACTTCAGCGATCTCTCCGCGTTTGATATCAACAACAACTCTAATACCGTCTCTATCGGACTCATCCCTTATATCCGATATCCCCTTTATCTTGTCTTCTTTTACAAGATCTGCTATTCGTTCTATAAGCCTAGATTTATTAACCTGATAAGGGATCTCATTGACTATAATTAGTTCCCTATCTCCCTTTTTCTGCTTCTCAATTCTAGCCTTTGCTCTGAGCTTTATAATTCCCCGCCCGGTTTCATAGGCCTCTCTTATCGGATTTTTGCCGGTTATAAAGCCGCCTGTTGGAAAGTCCGGGCCCGGCATATGAGTCATTAATTCATCAAGTGTAATTCCGGGATTATTAGCCTGGGCTACAACAGCGTTTATTAATTCAATTAAGTTATGAGGAGGGATATTGGTCGCCATTCCTACGGCAATCCCCGAAGATCCATTCAGCAGCAGATTGGGAATTCTTGAAGGAAGAACAAGAGGCTCATGCTCGCTGCCGTCATAATTCGGAACGAAGTCGACCGTCTCTTTTTCAAGATCATCTAACATTTCGGTCGCAATTCTATCAAGCCTGACCTCAGTGTATCTCATAGCAGCCGGAGGATCGCCGTCAATTGATCCGAAATTCCCCTGACCGTCTACAAGTGTATAACGCATAGAGAAGTCCTGCGCCATTCTCACGAGTGTGTCGTAAATTGCCGCGTCTCCGTGTGGATGGTATTTACCCATCACCTCCCCAACAATCCTGGCGGACTTTTTATATGGCCTATTCCACTGGTTTCCGGCCTCATCCATTCCGAAGAGAATTCGTCTGTGCACCGGTTTAAGCCCGTCTCTCACATCCGGCAGAGCACGGCCAACAATAACACTCATCGAATAGGAAAGATAAGACTCCTTCATTTCATCTTCGATGTTGATAGGTATAATCTGAGACGGTATTGTCATCTAAATGGAACCCTCCTAAATATCTATAAATATTGGTCATTAAGCCTATATGAGAGGACACTAAGAGTCAATTTTTAAGCTGTTTTAGGTATGCTGTTATAATATTCATATTAGATTAATGTACTAAAGGCACTTTAATCAGGATAATATACAAACGAATTCTCTTTATCCAAAACTATGGAAAGAATACTCCCGAAAATCTTAGGTTTCATCCTAAAACTTATACTTTTAATACTCATAATAACCATGGCATGGGTAACGCTTTATAAGTATGTGAATCCTCCGATCACACCTTTGATGCTCATACGTTATTTTGATGAAGAGAGTGGGCAGAGATTAATCAAAACTGACTGGAAAAGTTATGATTATATTTCAAATTATATGAAAATGGCTGTAATCGCGTCTGAAGACCAAACATTCCCTTTCAATGACGGGTTTGATTTTCATGCAATCGAAGAGGCAATTGATAAAATGCTTGAGGGTCATCGCTTAAGAGGAGCTAGCACCATATCGCAGCAGACAGCGAAAAATGTTTTCCTTTGGCCATCACGGTCATGGATTAGAAAGGGCATAGAAGCGTATTTTACTGTGCTAATTGAGAAAATATGGGGTAAAAAGAGAATACTTGAGGTATATTTGAATGTTATAGAGACTGGCAACGGAATATACGGAGTAGATGAGGCAGGAGAAGTTTATTTCGGAAGGTCCGCCAAAAACTTAGACGAAGTAGACGCTGCTCTTATCGCAGCAGTACTTCCAGACCCGAGAGTCATGTCACCCGCAAAACCCTCTGAGGATGTTCTGAGAAAAGAGAAATGGATCAGAGAGCAGATAAGAAATCTTGGGGGAACAAGTTATTTGAAAAATATAAAGTAATCGCCCTTAATCCTAATTGACATAATAAGACCTTGAGTGTAAAACAA
>Ga0209997_10000012_pt1 | contig 46884 bp, 48 predicted proteins | sample CR04metaG_FD_182079 | JGI IMG/M metagenome (GOLD analysis project Ga0209997, IMG submission 182079) | Deep subsurface microbial communities from Mariana Trench to uncover new lineages of life (NeLLi) - CR04 metaG (SPAdes) (version 2) | ecosystem: Environmental > Aquatic > Marine > Ocean trench...
TCGGGAAAGTACATCATGATATTGCCGGGCGTGATCGGGTAGGGGACCAGTTTTTGCCCTGCCAGGGATCCGGTCGAACTGTTTACGGTGACGGTATCGTTTTCCCGCCATCCTCTTCGCTCCATATCCTCCGGGTGTATGAGCACCACCTCGCGGGAATCGACCCCGCGAAATTTGTCCTGAGTTTCGTACACCACGGTATTGAACTGGCCCTCCGAGCGCACCGTCATCAACCGGAAATGGTTTTCCCTGAGCGGCGAACCCGGCGTGCTTGGCACTTTGAACGCCGCCCGGCCGGTGACGGAAGGAAACCGGGGCTCGTGCAGGGTGCGGCCCTCGATATGAAACTCCTTGCGGGTGCGGTCGATTTCCTGCATGGGTTTCATGCCCTGAACCACGGACCCGATCACCTGCCGGATGTTGGCCGTGTGGTGAAACTCCTTCCACGGGATGGGGCTGTCCGGTAACACCCGCCCGGCGATTTCCGCAATCACCTCCACCTCACTCTTCAGTCCGGGAAAGCGCGTAGGCCCGCCGTCGCTCATCCGCACATAACTGAACATGCTCTCCTGCGTGGTGGGTTCCGGTTCCTCATCCCGCGCCAGCACCGGAAGGATGAGGGTGGTTCGGCCGCGACCCAGAAAATGACTCGGGTTCAGCGTCGTGTTCATATAAAGAACAAAGTCGATATTCGACAACGCCTGCCCGGCGAACCGCGAGTCGGGATTGGAGCCGTACAGGTTGCCGCCCAGGTTCCAGGCGAAATCGAATCCCCCGGCATGGGCCCTTTCGATGCAACCGAGGGTATCCAGCCCTTCGCCGGTCGGCAGATGAATACCGTAGGCCGACTCCAGGTTGTCCAAGAATTCCTGCTTCAGTTGCGGAGTGAATCCGATGGTGCCGATGCCCTGCACGTTGCTGTGTCCGCGCAGGGGGAGCAGTCCCGCCTGCTTGCGCCCCACCATGCCGCGCAACAACGCCAGATTGACGATGGCCTGCACGCCTTCCACCCCGTTGGCGTGGTGGGTGATGCCCATCGCCCAGGCGAACACCACGTTCTTGGCCTGTGCGTAGTGCCGGGCCAGTTGCTCCATGAGCGGCCGCGGCACGCCCGACAGCGTTTCGAGTTCCTGCCATGAGGAATTCGCGACGTACTGCTGGTACGCGCTAAAATGATCGGTATATTCATCGATGAACACGCGGTCCAGGACTCCCGGCTTGCTCTCCGCCATCTGCAACAACGCCTTGGCGATGCCGGTGCACAGCGGCAGGTCGCCGTTGATGTGCGGCTGGACGTAGGTGCTTGCGATGGGGGAGCCGAACAACAGGCTGCGGAGGTCCGAGGGAACGTAAAACTTTTCCAAACCGCGTTCGCGGGCGGGATTGATGACGATCACCTTGCCGCCGCGCCGCCGGATGTCCATCAACGTGCGCATGAAGCGCGGATGGTTGGAAGACGGGTTGGCGCCGATTAAAAAAATGAGGTCGGTGTGATCGAGATCCTCCAGCTGAATGGTCGCGGTGCCGGTGCCGATGCTTTGTTTCAAACCGACGCCGGAGGCCTGGTGGCAATAGTAGGAGCAGTTGTTGACGTTGTTGGTGCCGAACACACGTGCGAACAATTGCAGAAGAAATCCGGCTTCGTTGGAGGAGCGCCCACTGGCGTAAAAGAATGAACGGTCGGGGTCGGTGGTTTGAAGCGTGGTAACGGTGGTCTCCAGAGCCTCTTCCCAGGAGATCGGACGATAATGCGTGTCGCCCGGGGCGCACAACACTGGGGTGGTCAGCCGTCCGCTGTGTTCCAGCTCCAGGGGTGTCCGGGTCTTCAGTTCATCGATGGCATAACGCCGGAAAAAATCTCCGGGGATGGCGGGTTGCAGATCGGACGCCTGGGCCCACACGGCTTTTTTACAGACCGAAGGGAAGACCCCCCTTTCGTCGCGCATCCCGCCTTTTTGGCCGCCCATGCCCAGCGCACAGCTTTTGCAACTGTTGCGGGACAGCAGAGACTTCAGCATGGACCAGGGGCCCACCTTGAAGGACAGTTTCATTGAAAACAGGATGGAATCCCATCCCGCGATTTTTCGTGGAATCCGAGTGATCATGAATTTTCCCGTGGGTTTCTGTTCTTCTATGATCCTATTCATTATAACTTTTATTGTTCCATTTCCATGAGATTTGCGGAAAAAGCCTTGGGCCGAATTAAGGAGATTCTAAGGGGTTTTTAAAGCGTCTGCCGGCAGTGGGCCCAACCCAAAACACCGTAAATTCCTGTATTTTAATGCCTTGGATTAAATCGAAAATTCGTGGGGCAGAGATTTTTGAAAATAGCAGGAGAACCCTTGAAATAATCAGATTTACGACTATAATAAAGGTAATTCTATAGGACCCATTCCACCCAATCCTATTTTTCAAAAGGAATTACGGATGGCCAAAACAAACGAATTCAAAAACAAAAAAGTACTGCTGGTGGATGATTCCTCTACCGCCCGTCAGATCATCAAGCGGGAATTGATCCAGATTGGGTTTGAGGATCAGAATGTCCGTGACGCCGCCGATGGGGAACAGGCTCTGAAGTTCCTGGCTAAAACGGAATTCCACATGATCGTATCCGACTGGTACATGCCCAAAATGGATGGGATAGAGCTGTTGAAACAGGTCAAGGCGGACAAACGTTTTAAAAATATTCCTTTCCTGATGTTGACCACAGAAGCGGAAAAAAAGAAGATATCGCAGGCCTACGAGTCGTCGGCCGATCAATACATTGGGAAGCCGTTCAAATCCGACCCGTTCCGGCAGATCGTCAACAAATTATTGTTGGGTTCTCATTCCTATGATGATAAAAAGGTTCTGGTGATTGACGATTCCGCCGTGCTGCGAATGATTCTTGCCAAAAATCTGGTGGAGGTGGGATTTCAGAAAAGCAATATCATTGAATCCAAAGACGGCGAGGACGGCCTGGACAAACTTTCGGTGGACAAGTTTGATCTGGTTATTACCGACTGGTACATGCCCAAGATTGACGGTCTGGAGTTCGTCAAGATGATCAAGGAAAAGAATCATCTGAAAAATATTCCGCTGTTAATGGTGACTTCCGAAATGGATTCCAAAAAGGAGCTCGAAGCATTTCGTGCGGGCATCAGCGCCTACATCATCAAGCCGTTCACCGCAACCGATCTGCAATCCAAAATCAAGGAAGTTTTCTGAATCTGATTGTTCCATTCCCTGAATAGAGCCCAAGTGAAACCCGGAGGAGCACCCATGTTCGCAAGAATTGCTTTAGCCGTGTTGATGGTCAGCATGACCAGCTGTACCGCATTAAAACAGAGATTTGGAACGGGCGAGGAAACCCCGCAATTGAAGGCGGCGCGCGCCGATTGCCGAGCGAAGGCGGAAAAAGAAGCCATTCGGAAGTATCAAAGCACCATCAGTCAGAAAGAACATACCCGGATCGCGTTTGACGCATGTATGGAGGTCAAGGGGTATAACAAATTTGGAAAGAAAATAAAATAACGGAACTCTCGTTCCCGAATCTTGAAGGCAGGTTGCTCCCCATCCCTTGGGCAATCTGCCTTTTTTTTTGCATGTTTCCGGGAATCACTCGCGGTTGGCTTCCATCGGGTGCCGGTTGGCGAAGAAGTCGAACGTATCCTTCAGCCCTTGCTTGAGGGACTGTGCCGGTTGCCACCCGTGATCCCGTTTGAACTTTCCGTAATCGATACAGCTCCGAAGTTGTTCTCCCATGCGGGGCGGGTCGTTTTTGGGAGCAAGGGACTTGCCGGAGGCTTCGATGAGAAAAGAGGCGACGGTATTGACCGATGTTTCCTCTCCGGTGCCGACGTTGTAGGTTCCCTGAAAGTTTTCCACCAACGCTTTCAGGTTGGCGGCCACCACGTCAAATACCGAAACGAAATCGCGCGTTTGCTCTCCGTCCCCGAAGATGACCGGCGGCTGATCCTGCAACAATTGCCGGCAGAAAATCGCCACCACTCCGGCTTCTCCGTGAGGGTCCTGCCGGGGACCGTAGACATTGCTGTAACGCAGAACGGCGGACTGCAGTTTGTAGTTGTCCTGGAAATAATCGAGATAGCGTTCCACCGTCAGCTTGGCGATGCCATAAGGGCTCATCGGATGCTTCGGATGCTCCTCGTCGGCCGGGTAAGAGTTCTGCTTTCCATAAAGAGCGCCTCCGGTCGAAGCGAATATGAATTTTCGCACACGGTAAGAGGTGGCCAGCTTTAAAAGTTTGATACTGCCGAGGATATTGATTTCCGCATCGAAGGCCGGGTCGGCCACGGATTGCGTTACCGAAATCTGGGCGGCGTGATGGTTGACGGCGTCGAATTTTTCCTGTTTAAAAATGTCCTCGACGGCGGGATCTATCAGATCCCTATCGTAAAACACCGCGTCCGGGTGCACCTGCTCTCGTTTTCCCGTGGACAGGTTGTCCAGGATCACGACGCGGTGGCCTTCCGCAAGATAAGCATCGACAATATGGGAGCCGATAAAACCGGCGCCACCGGTAACCAGAATATTCATATCGTATCAGGTGTTGCTGGAAATGTTTTCTATCAAATAGTATAAGATAAGTCGTTCGAGATTGCGGGATTTATATGCGTGCCCGTTTCCCGGCTCCGGCGGGATGGTTCCGATGCCAGGGCGTACCCATGAACAGGAATTCACTCAGGTGACCTCTCAAGATACAAATTTGTTTTGTTTCGGGTTGGGATTTACCGGCTCGGCGCTGGTTCGGGTTTTGCAGGCCAGGGGCTGGGCGGTTGCCGGAACCTGCCGCGACAAAGTCCATCAGGACCTCTGGGACCGGGCGGGTGTCCGCGCGTATGCCTTCGACGGCAAAACCGCTTCCCGGGAAATCGGGCAGGCGTTGGCGGAAGTCAGTCACGTGCTGGTGACCATCCCTCCGCACAAGGAAGACGGCGATGTGGTGCTCCGCCATTTTAGAGACGCCCTGGCCCGCAGTTCCGGACTCCGCTGGCTGGGTTATCTGTCGACCACAGGGGTGTACGGCAACCGCGACGGCGAGTGGGTGGACGAGTCCTCCGAATTGAAGCCGGTGTTCGATCATCAGAAGCGGCGGGCCGAAGCCGAGTCGCAATGGTTCGACTTGTACCGCGGGCATGGGGTGCCGGTTCACGTGTTCCGGTTGGCGGGGATTTACGGTCCGGGACGCAATCTGCTGGAACGGGTGCGCCGGGGAGTGGCCAAGCGGATCGATCAACCGGGCCTGGTGTTCAACCGCATTCATGTCGACGATGTGGAACAGACACTGGCCGCTTCGATGGAGCGTCCGCATCCGGGCGCCATTTACAATGTGGTCGACGACCTTCCCGCCGCGCCCGCCGAGGCGGTAGCCTTTGCCTGTGAACTGTTGAATGTCGATGCACCGCCCCTGGTGCCATTGGATGAGGCCGGCCTGTCCGAGATGGGGCGCGGTTTTTATTTGACCAACAAGAAAGTGAGAAACCGAAAGATCAATGAGGAGCTCGGCGTAACCCTCCATTATCCCGATTACCGGTCGGGATTGCGGTCGCTTTTGGAACAGGAGCAGAAAGGTTGAAGCTTGTCTATGGATGAAGGGCTGTACCGTATCATTGCGTTGGCCGGGTTTGGGGTGGTCGTGTTTCTGGCTACGGTGCTGACCGGATGCATCGCCGGGGTGCTGGCCTGATCAGGGTGTGGGGACGGGGAACAGGGCCGACCACAAATGCCAGATAAACGAGATGCCTATGATCAGCACGGCGATCAGAGCCACGATAATGGAATAGCCTTCCTTTTTTCGCTTTTCTTCAGAAAGCTCGTCTTCCTCCGGTTGGTTCATCAGGCCTCTCAGCGATGCGGGGGTATCGGTTTATTGCCACCATACAATAAAATTCGCCGCCAAGTCCAGTGGTCCTCATTGGAAGAGATTTTGCGGAACCCCGATTAACGGGCCTTGGCAAAATGTTCCAGGGAAACGTCCTCGATCCGCTAATCCTTTTTTGTACATGTAAATACCCGCGGTGGAGATTGAACGCATATTTGAATCCGTTGGTGTAGACGTTTAAAATCCGCTCGTTTTTTCTGGAGGACTTGGCGGTCCGTGTGGTGATATCCGGCTTTCCCCATCGGAACGAGTGGGGAGGGAGAGAAGTCAGTGAGCGGGGGAATCCCACTTGGCAGGCAATTAATGTTTAATAAATTATTGGGTTAAGGATCGATTGCTGGAACGGATTCTAGAGGTCCGGGGCTTTCCCCGCATTTTCCAAACGTTTTCAAAATTCAATTCGGGTACCGACCCGCCCTCCCCCAAAGATGGTAACCCGATGCCCTTTAATGCTATAAATGGTTGTTTTTAAAGGATTAAATATCGTCATAATGAATTGGCCTTGCCGGGGTTTTCTGAATGGACTAAAATCATCTCCGGTCCTAAAGCCTTATAGGCATTGAGCCGATACATTCCTCAGGGGCCGTCAGGTCGAGATTCAATCTGAATGGAGGGAGTTGCACATGGCAGGCCATTCAAAGGATAATGAAATTAAAGAATTCATGAAAGACCGGGAGCCGGGACCCGAATTTTATCTTGGGACTTCCGAAGAAAGTTTGGGTGGCCAGAGGGAAGCCGAGGCGCCTTACAAGCTGGAACCCAACGCTTCAGAAATTGAAGACTTTTTAACCCGGTTGCGTCAGGAAGGCCTTTAAGAATCCCGATCCGGCAGGTGCGCTTAGAAATCTCCCAGCTCATCTTCTTCGAAGAGTTCCTTCATATTTTGCAGGTCTCCCTGCTCGGTGCGCTGTGCTTCCGCACGGTCGATGAATTCGTTGACCGTTTTCAGCTGATCGGAAGTGATATTACAGTACACCAGCTTTTGCATCAGAGTTTCCTTTTCAAAATGCCCCAGCAGTTTTCCCAGACACCCCATCAGAAAAGGTGAAAACAGGGTTTCGATTCCCTCAAAATCCACCTCCACCGTTTTTTTGGCATTCAACTCCCCGAGGAGCACGCGATACACCTTTTCTCCCTGGTCCAGCGAGATGCATTCCGGTCCTATGGTTTCAATCAATCGGAGTCGCATGGTCATGAATTCTCGTGGGCGGGTGGATAGATATCACAGCCGAAAAACAGTTAACAATTGTATCTTACCTTTCCCGGAAGGATTTGTCCCGCAAAGATTGATGGGCCGGAAGGGAAGAGGGGGCGGGCAATACGGAAAGCGATTCTCAGTCGCGGGGTCCGGTGACGCTTTCGGGTCCTTTTTCGGGCAGGGTGATGATAAAGGTGGAGCCTTGGTCTGGTTTGCTTTTCACCGTAATGGTGCCGCCGTGACGGGTCACGATTTTCTGGCAGAGCGCCAGTCCCATGCCGATGCCCTCGCGCTCGCTTCGTCCATGCAGGCGCTCAAACGGTTTGAAGATGCGATCATGGTATTTTTCGTCGATTCCGATGCCATTGTCGTTGACAAGGATTTCCCAATACCCGTTGCCCAGGTCATGACTGGCGATGGAGATTTCCGGGACCACGCCCGGCTTGTTAAACTTCACCGCGTTATGGGTCAGGCAGGTGAATAGTTGACGCATTTGAATTTCATCGGCGATTACAGTCGGAAAATCTCCCACGATGATCTGGGCCCGGGCTTTGGCGATGGTACTTTCAAGATCCTCCAGCACTTCGCTCACCACGTTTTCCAGGTTGGTGGCTTGGAACTGTGTGCCTTTGGTGGTGACCCGGGACAATTGCAGCAGGCCGTCGATCAATTTTTTCATGCGCATCGAGGCTTTTTCCATGACCTCGATATAGTCCTTGGCCCGGTCGTCCAGCAGGTCGTCGTAATTGACGCGCAACCGCTCTCCAAACGAGATCACCTTGCGAAGCGGTTCCTGCAGGTCGTGCGACGCGATGAAGATGAAGTCCTTGAGCTCCTGAATATTTCTCTTCAATTCCCAAGCTTTGTTTTCCAGCTCCAGAGTACGGGATTTGACCGTGGATTCCAGGTTTTTGTTTTGTTCGGACAACATCTTGTACAATCCGCCGTTCTCGAGCGCGTTAGCGGTATTGTGCAGAACGATCGAAATCAGATGCCCCATTTCCGGTGGAACTTTGATCATATCCCTGCCGAGACGTCCCATCACCATGCCCTTGATGCGCGCACGTGTGCCCAGAACATGCAGAAACAGTTTTTCGTTGAACAGCTCACTCTTCACCAGCAGGGGACGGTTTTGCTTCAACGCCCAGGCCAAGGTCCCATTTTCAATCTGATGATCCAGCTCCACCTGGAACCGCCCGTTTTCCTCCTCGCTTTCGCCGTTAGCGAGAAAAAAGCTGTGGTCTTTCTCGTTGATCAGGAAGAATGCAATCGATTTCATGCTCAGCAGTTGATTCAGGTACCGGCGGGCCATGGTGAAGATGAAGTCCGGATCGGTGGACCGGGGGATATCCCGGTGCATGTCGCCCATCGAAGCGATCACTTCCATGGCGGACAGGAACCACTGATTTTCTTTTTCCAGAAATTTGATTCTGGATTTTAATTTTTTGACGTCCGCTTCTTGTTCAATGCCCGGTTTGTCCATGGACCTTTTTACCTAACCTGATAAAACAACGTCGATGCTTTCGTTAAACTGCGTTTCCACCTGGCTCCAGAGGGCGGAAAAAATTCCTATCGGCAGTTTCAACTGTTCCCAGGATTTCTCGTCCAAAGGCGAAACGTGAATATCCCCGCTGGACCCCAGCTCCATCGCCTTGGCAATGATGTCGGCCAGATGAATGATGGTGGTTTCCAGGGGATAACGCTTGGAACGGGACGGGTTGTGATGGTTGCCTATGATTTCCTCGAGGCTGAGCGGCAGTTTCCAGGCGCGGGCCAGGGCGGCCCCCACATCGGCGTGATCGAACCCCAGAACTTCGCGCTCGATTTGCCACATGATGCCGCCCACCTCGTTTTGGCGTGAGACGATTTCTTTGGATTCTTCCGGGAGGTTTTCCAGAATAATCAGCCGCCCGACGTCGTGAAGGATCCCGGCCAGATAAAACCGTTCCGGGTTGGTTTCCCGGCAATGAATGGCCAGGGTGCGCGCGATGATCGCCACGCCCAGGCTGTGCCGCCAGAATAAATTCATGTTGACGATGGTGTCCGGAATTCCCTTGAACGTGGACAGAATGGTCGTGGCCAGAGCCAGATCGTGCAATTGCTCCGTGCCGATCACCGCGATGGCGTGGGTGACCGTCTCAATGTTGGACGGAAAACTGTAAAACGAACTGTTGACGATTTTCAGCAATCGCGCGCTGAGCGCCGCATCCAGATTGACCACCTTGGATATGTCGGAAAACGAACTGGTCGGATTGTTCACCACTTCGTTGATCATAATAAAAATTTCCGGCAGGGACGAGACGCGGGTCGATCCCGTGATCAAATCTTTGGGTTGTATGAATTGCGGGCTAGTAGACATTCACATTCTCCATGCCGGGTTTTTGTTTCAGTTTATTCAAAGTGCTCAGGCGCATCAGTTCCGAGATGACGGGATGCGACAGGTTGGAGTAACGGAACAAGTTCGAAATATCGTTTTGCGCTTCCAACAGAAGTTTGGCGTCAATCCGGTTATTTTCGAAACTGTCGGAAGGATCCACCGAGGCGTTTTCCACCGCCACTTCCAGAATGCCCCATGCTTTGAAGTTTTTAATATCCTTGGGCCGGATGGGGCTGCCCTGGTACAAAAGCACCTGCCCGGAGAAATTAACCACGTCCTGGCCCAACTTCATCCCCGGCCGCAACTGGTCGAGTCTCAATTTAAGCATTGCCCCTCCTCCCACAGAGTGAGTGCCGACGGGTCCGGCCAGCCTCCTCTCATTGGGGTAAAATCCACCAAAAACCCGGAGAAAAAAGCGTTGGTTTCCGACGCTTTGCAGCAGGTTGCCCGTATATATTTGAAAAATAGTGTGTAAAATTATTATCAGACCAAAACCCTTATAAATCAATACTATAAATAGGTGGGTCGGTAAAATTTCCGGTACACCGCTTTTAGAATGCCTGAAACCCTTGTATTCAAAGGATTTCAGGAGCACCGGCCCTGGTCTAAAAAATGCTGTTAACTCCCCATAAAACAAACAAGTGCCAGACCGCTGTTGGTTTTTCAAAACTGTTTGGGATTTCAACCATCCCATTCACATACCATTTCTCGGTTAAATAAGGCATTATCTTAGAGGGGTTTTTATTAATGTGTGTAGAGAGCCATAGAACAATGGTATTTTTTTGGCTCCATACTCTTTTTAAAGGTGGCTCATGACTCGATCATTCCATTCAGGTTCCATCCTTCTGGTGAGCCTTTTTTTGATTTTTTGTGGAATCAATTTCCTTCATGCGGATTCGGGGGTGGCGCCATCGCATCCGGCACCGCACCCGGTCATGGCCGTCACGGATGGGGAACATTCCGGAGATCATTTAAAGGCCGTGGGACCGGGAGAGGCGCCGCACCTGCTTTCCGCCGACCCGGCCCGGTTTCAGCAAGTCTCCGACATTGCCAAAAACGCATCGGAAGTCCCGCCTCCCGCGTCACATCGATCTCCTAAAAAAGTCCGGTTCCATCTGGAGGCCCAGGAAGTAGTGGCGCCATTGGCCGAGAAGACTCCCTATATTTTCTGGACGTTCAACCGGACCGTGCCGGGACCTTTATTGCGGGCGCGTGTAGGCGACACGGTGGAGTTGACCTTGAAGAATCATCCGACCAGCACACACGACCACTCCATCGATCTGCATGCGGTGACCGGTCCCGGCGGAGGAGCCCAGATGATGCGGGTGAAACCGGGGAAAACAAAAACCATCACCTTTAAAGCCATTCACCCCGGGGTGTTCGTGTATCACTGCGCCACCCCCAATGTTCCCACCCATATCACCAACGGCCTGTATGGATTGATTGTAATCGATCCGGCGGAAGGGTGGCGTGCCGTCGACCGCGAATTTTATGTGATGCAGGGTGAAGTGTATACGGAAGGCGAGGTGGGGCAACAGGGGTTTCAACCCTTTTCTCCGCGCAAAATGATGGACGAGCGCCCCGAATACATTGTATTGAACGGCCGGGTCAAAGCCCTGACCGGCGCCCGGGCGCTGCAGGCGAAACAGGGAGAAACCATTCGCATCTTTTTTGGCAACGGAGGCGTTTCACGCATTTCCAGCTTTCATATCATCGGGGAAATTTTCGACCGGGTGCATCCGGAAGCGGCGCTCAACCACGTGCTGACTTCCGTGCAAACCACACTGGTTCCGGCAGGGGGGGCTACCGTGGTGGAATTGACACTGGAAAACTCCGGCGATTATATATTGCTCGACCACGCCATCTCCCGGATTGACCGCGGCGCTTACGGCATCCTCCACGTCCAGGGCACCCCCGTCCCGGACCTGCTGTCTCCCCGGTGAAAATTACCGGGTTCCTTACGATATCCTAATGCCTGAAACACCAGGTCTGTGGGCGAACCTCATGTATAATGCCTTCATCGATTTTTCACTGTAGGAAATCCTGTGTTGTTGGCCATTGACATTGGAAACACCAATATTGTGTTCGGTCTGTTCGCCGGGGACGAGCTCAAAACCCACTGGCGCATTCGTACCGAACGCAACCGCACGACCGATGAATACTGGGTGCTGGTCAACGAATTTTTAAGGCTCAACGAGATCGGCCCGGCCAGCATTCACCATATCGTCATCTCCTGCGTGGTGCCGCCGCTGATCCCGGTGTTCGAGGAATTGTCCCGAAAATACCTTAAAAGCGATCCCTTGGTGGTGGGCCCCGGCATCAAGACCGGCATTTCCATTTTGTATCACAATCCCGCCGAAGTGGGTGCCGACCGCATCGTCAACGCCATCGCCGGTTTTGAAAAATACGGCGGGCCGTTGATCATCGTCGATTTTGGAACCGCCACCACTTTCGATGCGGTTTCGGAGAAAGGCGAGTACCTGGGCGGCGCGATTTTCCCCGGATTGAATATCTCGCTGGAAGCGCTCTATAAAAGCACCGCCAAACTTTCGCCGGTGGACATCGTTCTGCCCGAACACGTGATCGGCAAATCCACCAAAGAAAGTATCCAGTCAGGGACCGTGTACGGCTTCGTGGGGGTGATCGAAAGTATCGTTTCGAAAATGCAGAGCGAGATCGGCAAGCCCGCCCAGGTGATTGGCACCGGCGGCGTTCTGCCGGTGATTCAAAAGCAGGTGAAGATTATCAAGACGGTGGATCCTTTTTTAACGCTGGAGGGGCTTCGGATTCTGCATTACAGAAACCGTTCCTGATTTTCGGAGGGCCGGGCGATTCCAAAAACAAACCGGCTCTCCCGACTTGAGGAGGGGCATCAAACCCGGGAAGAGGAGGGCACCCGGATTTCGTCGTCGGGGAAGCCGGCCTGAATATGTTTTAAGCGGCAAAAATATATTTAAAGTTTATCCATTTCCCTTCTTGATGAACAGGCGCACCATCCGGGGATCTTCGTCCCGGTTGAATACCGAATATCCCCGTGCCTCCGCCCACCGTTGGAAGGCTTCGGTTACATTTTTCTTTTTATCCAGGATGATTTCCAGAATACCGTTGCGGGTGACACCCTTGAATGCCTTGGCCATTTTGTCGGAAGCGCTGAAGAAGGAGAGTCCCCGGATATCCAGAGTTTTAAAAATGTGCATGATCTATTCCCCCAAAATGTGAACCGATGCGCTCTGCGCATCCGTCCGATTTTCCTGATATCTGCTCATAAGTATAGGAAGTTAAAATTAAAACCGGGTTAACCCATTATTAAATTTTTTTAATGTTCACACGGTTCCACGGTCCCCGGAGTCCCGGCGGCGGACGCGGAGTGAATTATAAAACCAATTAATTCAATGGGTTATATATTATTTATGGGATCCAATGGGCCTCCGCCGGGGGTCTTCGGGCCGCACCCGCCCGCCGGGACGGAAAACATTTGTGCAAGGGAAACCTCTGTTGTTACAATGGTCCGTCCCTATTGAACCCAGCGTGTTTTGAGTGAAGGAGTGTCCGATGTCCATATCCCGGGATGGCAACACCGAGTATGTATCCAACGAGCCGACGTTCGAGGAGAAGGCGGTCCGGCTGGAAGAGGAAATCAAAAAACAACTGGAGCAGGACCCGCACCGGTTGGAATTAAAAGGCCGCTATTTTTCGACCGACGAGATGACCATTCTCGCCCGATCCGAACAAGTGCGTTCGGTCCGCTCGCTGGACGTGTCCGATAACCAGATCGGCGATCCCGGCCTGAAGGCCCTGTTCGAAGCCGACACCCTGGAGCAATTGGAGGAACTCAACCTGTCGGTTAACTTCATCACCACCGCCGGGGTCAAGGAGGTGGCGCAGTCTGATGCTGTAAAAATCAAAAATTTAAAATCGCTATCCCTGGAAGACAACAAACTGGTGGACGAAGCCACGGTGGCGCTGGTCAACTCCCCCCACCTGAGTGGCCTCGAGTCGCTCACCCTCGGCTGGAACTTAATCGGCAATGACACCGCGAAAGCCCTGGGGCAGAGTGCCATGATGAACAACCTGAAGATCCTCGACATGGAACGGAACTACATCAGCGAAGAGGGCATTAAAGAAATGTTCAGCGGCGGGGCGCTTGCCAAATTGCAGGAATTTAACCTGACGTCCAACAAGCTGGGGGACGCAGGCGCGGTGGCGCTGGCTCAGGCCGAATCCCTGCCACCGTTACAGGTGTTGTGGCTGGACAACAACAATATCGGCGACGAAGGTGCCAAGGCCCTCGGTGAGTCTGCCCGGTTGACCCATCTGGAAAAACTGTATATCGGCAGAAATTATTTTGGAGAAGCGGGAGGAGACGCCCTGTACAACACTCAAACCCTGACCCGCCTGAAAACGCTCGTTCTTAAAGACGGCGTCGAGACCAATCCGGCCTTCGTCAACTACTCCCGTCCCGAACTGCTCCGCCCCGATTACGTCGAGGAATAACCCTTCCCGCACCGGATTTTGATCAGAACAATTTCAGCGTTTTGAGCTGGGTAAGTTTGGACGATTCGCGCAGGGCCTGTTTGACTTCTTCGGATTTGACGTGGTTGCCGCCGAGGTGCAGGTAGGTGAGGTTCTTGAGGTTGTCCGATTGCGCGATGGCCAGCGCCCCTTCATTCCCCACCCGGTTGTCGACCATGCTCAATGAGGTGACTTCGGTCAGCGTTTTGGAAGTCGCCAACGCTTTCGCCCCCTCTGCGCCGATGCCGTTGCACTCCAGGTTCAGGGTATGGACTTTGGCGAACAGCGGCACTTCCGCTACGATTTTCGCCCCTTCATCCCCCAACTCGTTGGACCCGAGGTGCAGGTAATCGATGTTGCTGAGGAAGGGGGATTCGACCAGAATCTTCAACGCCTCGGCGTTGAACCGGTTATGGGTGATGATCAGGCTGGTGATGATGGTCAGCGGCTCGAAGGTGGCCAGCATTTGGGCCAGCTGAACCGGATGGTCCGGATTTGACGCGTCGTGTCCGGTTTTCACGAACACAAAACTGTCCTGAATTTTCAGGACTTTCTTTTCTTTGATGCACTCAAAAACAGCTTTTTCAAACGGGTTGAAATCCCTGCCCTCGTCCCCGTAGTTTTCGCCGTCGTTGATCAGCTCTTCCCAGTTTTTGAGCTTTTTTTTAGGACTTGCCATTTCCAGATTCTTGATATTTAATCGTTATTTCGAAAGCCATTTGACGTTATCACAGCCGGGTTGATTGCCCATGTCGCAGGCCTTCTTGAACTGCTTTTTGGCTCTGCTGGCCCGGCCTTCCTTGTAATACAGGGCGCCGAGGTTGAAACAACCCGCATCTTCACCCGCGTCACAGGCCTTCTTGAACATTTTGGAGGCCTCTTTCCACTGGGGGCTGTACTGCTTGCCCGTGCCCTGAATCAGGTTGCCGCCCCACAGGCAGGCGGTCATATAGTCCGCCGAGCAAGCCTTCCGGAACAGAACAATGGCTTTCTTATTGTCCCTATCCAAGGTGACATATTTTTTACCCCGTTCAAAACAGGCGGCTGAATTGCCTTTATTGCATGAATCCAGAAGATTGTCCTCCTCTGCCCAAACTTCATTGCCGACCGCCAAGAAATAGACCATGACCCAGGGGGTGATCCAGATAATGGGTTTGATATTCACGACAAGATCCCTTTCAGGGAAAGCCGCACAATGGATGCGACAGTTGAAGTTTCAAAGATTTTACCATATCCGCAGGGGAGCGGGTTTATTTAATTAAGGTTTGCGCCCTGGCCGGGGAGATTCGTTTGCATCCCGAATCGAAACATTATAACCTGCCATCCAAACGTTCAGAACGGCGGGGTTTCGGGAGTTTTTTTTGTGAATATCATACTGTTAGGTTATCGCGGTACCGGCAAGTCGGTGATATCCAAGTTGTTGTCGAAACAACTGGAGCGCCGCCTGTACAGACTCGACGCCATGATCGAAGAGGCGGTGGGCATCACCATCCCGGAAATCGTCAGTATGTGGGGGTGGGTCCGGTTCCGGGAGATCGAAGCCACCATTGTGGAACAGGTGGCGAACGAGGCCCAGGACGCCATCATCGATTGCGGCGGCGGGGTGGTTTTGAACGACCGCAATATCCGAAAGCTCAAGGCCGACGGCAAGGCGGTTTTGCTGACCGCTCACATCGATACCCTGCTCAGCCGCCTGCGGAGGGATCGCAACAAGCGCCCTCCGCTCAAGAAAGGGCTGCCCTGGGAGGACGAACACCGCAAGGTCCTCGCCGAACGGCAGGACCAATACCACGCCGCCGCCGATCTGGTGTGCGACACCACGGAAAAGCGGCCGGACGAAACGGTGTATGAAATCATCAATTATTTTAAAAAACAATCCTGGGTGAACGCATGAGCGGCTCCCTGTTTGAAAGCCTGGTGCGCAACAGCATGACCCTGATCACCGATATCGACCAAAGCGAATCGATGGTCGTGCATGAGGGCGACATGTTCGCCCGCGCCGAAACCAGCGAGGATCCCAAGTTCAAACTGGAAATAAACGACAAGGACGTGATCCTGGAAGAGTTGGAAGAACTCATGCGCTACCCCCGCCTGCGCACCGTCAAGATGCTTTATCTCGATGAGAACAGTTTCGAGGATGCGGGGGTGGAAAAGCTGGCGGACACCGCTGCGCTCCACAAACTGAACACCCTGTCACTCGCCGGAAATAAATTGACCGCCAAGGGCATGCGGGCGCTGGCCGCTTCGCCCCACCTGAAAAATCTGCGCGCGCTGTTCCTTCAGCACAATCAACTGGGACCCGAGGCCATGCAGGCCCTGGCGGAGTCGGAAACGCTGGCGAACCTCAACTTCCTGTATCTCAAGGCCAATCCGTTGGGACCGGAAGGGGCCGCCGAGCTGGCGCGGTCCCCGCACCTGCGGCAATTGACCGAGTTGTATCTCGACCGGGCCAGGATCGGTAACCAAGGTTTGCAGGCGTTGTGCGAATCGGACATCATGCGAACGGTGGAAAAGCTGACCCTCCCGCACAACGATTTGGATGAGGTGGCGATCGATCTTCTGGCCGAGAGCGATTGCCTGCCCAATCTGGTGACGATCGATCTGTACCGCAACCGCATCTCGCTCAGCACGGGGCAACGGTTGAAGCAGTCGCCCAAACTGAAACGGTTCAAATTTCTCCAGCTGGATTGACGGGCTCATGGTTGACCGCCGTGTATTCCCGCAAACCCTGCCAACCCGACGCCAGATCCTCGAGCATTTCCGGGAACGCGATCCTAAAATGGCACAGGTGATTCAGGAAGTAGGACCGTTTCTCCTGAAGCGCAACCGGAAATATTTTGTGGTGCTGTGCCGGTCCATCGTGTCCCAGCAGATTTCCACACGGGCGGCGGACACCATCTACATTCGCTTCCGGAAGCTGTTCGACGGCAAAGCGCCCACGCCGCAACGGGTGGCGGGCTTGCCGGAGGATACCCTGCGCGCCGCCGGGTTGTCCCGGCAAAAGGCCGCTTATCTGAAAGATTTGGGCCGCCGCTTCCTCGACGGCACCCTCCGCCCGCGCCAATTGAATTATCTCGACAACGAAGCGGTCGTCGACCGGTTGACCCAGGTGCACGGTATCGGCCGCTGGACCGCGGAAATGTTTTTGATCTTTTCGCTCAACCGGCTCGATGTCCTGCCGGTGGGCGATCTGGGATTGCTGGCGGCGGTCCAGAAAATCTATGGCATGAAAACTCGGCCCGATGCCAAGCGGGTGCGCGCCCTCGGCGAAAAGTGGAGCCCCTACGAGACCATCGCCACTTGGTACGGCTGGCGCAGTTTGAATGCCGACATCGTTAATTATTGAAACGAACTCATGAGGAGTTTATGGAATTCATAGATGAAAAAATCGAGCAGTACGTTTACGAGCATACCCAGGACGAAGGCGAACTGCTGACCCGTCTGCAGAAGGAAACCTATGAAAGCCTGGAATATCCGCAGATGGTTTCGGGGCAGACGGTCGGGCGGTTTCTCAAACTGCAGGCACAACTTTTGGGGGCGCGCCGCATTCTGGAAGTCGGCACCTTCAGCGGCTACAGCGCGCTGTCGATGGCCGAGGGCCTGCCGGAGGATGGACGCCTGTTCACCTGCGACGAAGACCCGGCGGCCATCGCCGTCGCCAAAAGGTACTTCGCGGAAAGTCCCCACGGCCATAAGATCACCCTGCTGGAGGGGAATGCACTCGATTCCATCGGCGGTCTTAATGAAACTTTTGACATGGCGTTCATCGACGCCGACAAGGTAAATTACCTGAACTACTTCAACGCGATTCTGCCGATTCTGCGGTCCGGCGGATTGATCGTGGTGGACAATGTATTGTGGAGCGGGCGGGTGCTGGATCCTAAGGATGAATCCGACCACGCCATTCATCGATTCAATGAAACCGTGTGCCGGGACGAGCGGGTGGAAGCGCTGATGCTGGCGGTGCGCGACGGACTCTACTGCTTAAGAAAGAAATAGGACCGCGGTTTAAAGGTATTGGTCGAGCAGGTCCTTGCGTTTCTTTTCGTATTCCTGTTGATCAATCAACTGGTTTTCATACAGGTGTTTCAGAAACTTCAGTTTTTCCTCGAGGTCGGCTTTGTTTTTTTGCGGAGCGGCCGCTTTCGGGGGCATCATTGGAGCCAGAGGAGGCTCGAATGCGGCGGCACCGGATTGCGCGCGCTGTTTTTTAGGCCGTGCCGTTTTCAAATTCGCAGGAGCAGGCAGATCGATTGGGGCCTCGATCCAGTTGGTCCACTGTTTGGTGCCCAGGATTTTCTCAGTGACATGATACTTTTGTCCTTTCCTGGGCACCATTCGCCAGGCGGTTCCGTGCAGCGCCAATTTGCTGCCCGTCAGCGAATACTTCACTCCCCGGATTTTAAAAAACCGCCAGTGCAGGTTTCCATTGCTGGCGAACAGCTCACCCTTGGTGGTCCCTCTCTCGGATTCCACTTCAAACCCAATGATGTTTTGCGCATGCGCTTTGTTGAGCGCCTTGGTCAATAAGCGCATCGTCTTTTGGATATCCTCCTTGGTGAATACCGGACGGACATTGCTGAGCAGGGAGTAACTTTCGTAACGCAGGGCCACCAGGTGAATCAGCATCTGGCGTTCGGTAATGGGTAACGGGTGTTGCAGGGTGAGCTCGGCGATTTTCCCTCCGGCCTGGGCTTTGTCGGTGTAGGTGAGCGTAAAATCCTGCGCGGTCAATTTTTTTCCGGCCGACGGGTGGGTGGATTGACACCCCGCAAAAACCAGAACGGTCAGGAATCCAATAATGAGATGGAAAATTGAGGACGGCATGGGATTGTTCATGAACGGGTGGTTAATCTTTCCGGGCCACGAGCGAGGCGTAGGCCGTTTCGTTTTCGGGTTCGTCCACTTCCCGGTAATCGAGCACGCTCAGTCCGGGAAAGGCTTCCAGCAATTCATTTTTCTCCAGCACCCACTCGCGTCTGAAACCGCTGTATTGAAGGTAATCCACGGTGAAGGTTTCATACATCAGCACCCCGCCGGGCCTGAGACCCTTGCGGATGCCTTCAAACAGGTGGCGGTTGAGAAAGTAAAAACACAGGATCAGATCGTAGCTGTCGTCCTCTATGGAATAATGATCCAGGTCGGCCACCTGGGTGCGAATCGTGAGTTTATTTTCCCGGCCCAGAGACTCGGCGCGGGCAATGCCCACGTCCGAGATGTCAACGCCCAGAACATCATAACCCAGGGAGGCGGCGAACAGGGCGTTCCGGCCTTCCCCCATGGCGATATCGAGGGCCATGCCCTGTCCAGAGAGCAGGCCGGCATGGTCGGCCAGCCATGGGACGGGCTCCCGCCCGGCGAGGCAAGCGCTGGACTCGTATTTGGCGTTCCATTTCTCCTTGTCTTTCAACGACATAATGATCCCGAGCGTGAGGGTTGCACTCTTCTTATAGCATTTCCCCGGAAATCTTGGCAAGCAGGGAAACGGCCTCCTTGCATTTCCGGGGCCGGGGCTCTACGCAGTGGCTATTGACTTGGCCGCCTGTTTTCAGTAATATGCGTGGTTCGTTCCAAGGTCAATTGTTGAACCGGCCGGGCCGTATTCCGTTCCCACCCTTCTTTTTTTCAGGAGTCTTAAATCGAAATGTTTGCTGTATTGAAAACCGGCGGGAAGCAGTACAAGGTATCCCAGGGCGATATCATCCAGATCGAAAAACTGGAGGGCAAGGTCGGGGACAAGGTCACTCTGGATCAGGTTCTGATGATCGGTGAGGACGACAAGATAGACATCGGCTCGCCGGTGGTGAAAGGCAGTCAGGTGACCGGTGAAATTGTCAATCAGGCTAAGGGCCCCAAGGTGATCGTGTTCAAGAAAATCCGCCGAAAAAAATACCGCAGGAAAAACGGGCACCGGCAGTTGATCACGCATTTGAAAATTACCGAAATTTCGAAGAAGTAACGGGAATCGTCAATGGCACATAAAAAAGGACAAGGGAGTACGTCCAACGGACGAGACAGCATTGGGAAGCGCCTGGGCGTCAAACGGTACGGCGGACAAATGGTGAAAGCCGGCGAGATCATCGTGCGGCAACGCGGCACCTCGTTTCATCCGGGAAGAAACGTCGGTATGGGCACCGACTACACGCTGTTCGCGAAGATTCCCGGTGTGGTCAAGTTCGAATGGAAGGACCGGAGCAGGAAAAAAGTAAGTATCTATCCCCCCAACTGATTCCGCCCGCCGCCCGGCGAGCGCCCCAACCCCCATGTTTGTCGATCAAGTCAAGATCACCGTTGAGGCCGGAAACGGCGGGGACGGGTGTTGCAGTTTCCGACGCGAGAAATTCATTCCCAAAGGCGGACCCGACGGCGGTAACGGCGGCAAGGGCGGCGACGTCGTGTTTCGAGCCGCCGGCAATCTGTCGACCCTCCTTGATTTAAGATATCAGCAACTGTACCGTGCCGGGCACGGCCGACCCGGAAGCGGCCAACTCAAAACCGGAAAGAACGGCAAGGACAGCCTCATTCCCGTGCCGGTGGGCACGGTGGTGCGCGATCATGAAACCCGCAGGGTGCTGGCCGATCTGACCGAAGAGTTTCAGGAATTCGTGATTGCGCGGGGAGGACGCGGTGGGCTCGGCAACGAGCATTATAAATCGTCGACCAACCGCGCACCGCGCCGGGCCGATTCGGGAGAACCGGGCCAGCATCAGGTGTTGTTCGTCGAGCTCAAACTGCTGGCGGACGTGGCCATCATCGGATTCCCCAACGCCGGTAAGTCCACCCTGATTTCCAAAATTTCCAACGCCAGACCCAAAATCGCCGATTATCCGTTCTCGACGTTGGTGCCGAATCTGGGGCTGGTGCAGGTGGGCGACTATCAATCGTTCATCGCCGCTGATATTCCCGGACTGATCCAGGACGCGCACCTGGGCAAGGGACTGGGCACCCGGTTTCTGAAACACACCGAGCGCACCCGCCTGTTGGTGCACCTGCTCGATTTTTCCATTACCAGCGACCGCGACCCGATCTCGGATTACGAGATCATCCAGAACGAGTTGAAACATTTCAGCGAGGATTTGCATGGCAAGCCGCAAATCCTGGTGGCCAACAAGATCGACCATCCGGAAGCCGAGGCGAAGTTGGCCGAGTTCAAGGAACGTTTGACCGCAATCAATCCCACCCTGATGGTCTGCTCTTCGGTGACCGGCCAGGGCATCAAGGAACTGGTATTTAAAATTTACGAAGTGCTGGAAAAAAAAGAGGAGGAATGAGCGAAAGCGGCTCCTGGGTTTGTGGATAAGTTACTGGATAGCGAAGTCGACGAACTTGGTTTTTTTGACGTGGCCGTTTTTGAGGGATTGGTTCATGGCGGTCTGCAGGCGTTTTTGCAGGTTTTCCTTCACGTAAAGAATATCGTTGTAGAATTTACGGCTCAGAAATTCCTCCACCGTTTGCGTCATGATTTCTTCATACACGGGCAGGGATTCGCGCATCTGTTTGGCGCTTTGAGCGTCGCTCAACTGCATCTCCACGCTGAAGCTGAGCACGCGGATATCCGTCGGGTTATAGGCGACGGGCATGATGGTGCTGAGGGTGACGAAGGTGGCCCCGGAGGCCAGCAGGGAAGATTGCTCCACCTGCGCCGCCTGGGTTTTCCCGATATCCTTCAGGATTTGCGATTCCGCCAGATCCTTTAAGATCCCCTTCTCTTCCGGAAACTCTTCCAGAATTTTGGCCGGGTCGGACAGGATGGCGTCTCCCTGGTCTCCCGGTGTGTCCACCGGTGGGGTGGTTTCCTGTCCGGGCGGCTTGGGTGCCGTCATCAGGTCGCCGGTCAAATTATCCGGAGGCGCCTCGCTGGGGGTGAGGCCTTCCGGAACCTCGGTTTCGGCGGTCTGTATATCGGTCAAGTCGCCTGGTACGAAGGTTTGCAGGGTGAAGTAAACACTGCCGGCGAGTAGCAGAAAGACCATAACCGCACCGCCGACGACCATATCGCCCCGACGACCGCGGGGAATGGTGAAGGGGCCGAGTTTGCGTGGTCTCCGCTCAAATTCGTAATCGTCTTCATCATCGGCGTAGGCGGCCTCGTCCAGTTCATAATCGTCATCCAAATCCTTACCCGGCCGCACATTGGTTTGAGCCACTACAGGGGGAAGTTTAGATGAGGAGTCGGCTGTTGGCCTTCCACCGGCAGGCTCAGCGGCTACGGGAGCAATTTCTTCGTCCTCCGGGAAGGCCTGTGCCCACAGTTCCTCATCCGACAGGGTTTCCCTTTCAGGAGGCTTCTGAGCCGGCGGGGCGGCCGCGGGGGCCGGGGCGGCCGGGGCGGCAGGTTCGGGTTCCCCGGGTTCCTTCTCGAGAACCTGATCCCAGAAATCGCTTCCTCCAAAGGGTTCTTCGGTTGCCACAGGAGTGCTCTTCGCGGTTTTGGCTGCGGGTTGCCCTTCTTCATTTTGTTCAGGAAACAGTTCCGCCCAGAGTTCTTCATCCCGGTATTCCTCTTCTTCATCTTTCAAGGATTCCGTTTTGGCGGATACGGCGCTCGGTTCCTCGGTGAGTTCGGCTTCCGGTTCTGCCGGGGTTGCGGCCTCCGCTGTGGGTGGCTCGACCGCTTCGGGTTCGGCAGGGGTCTCGGCCATTGCCGGTTCCTGTGCCAGTTCCATTTCCAGCGCATCGGCCACCTCGTCCAGATGCTCCGGTATCGGTTCCAGGTCCGGAACGGATTCCGCCTGCGCTTCCACCGGTGCCGGCGTTTCGGCCGGTTCCGGCGTAACCTCAAGCTCGAGTTCCGGTTCCGGCTGGGAGGCGGCTTCCGCCGGCTCGGGTTCCGGAACAGTGGGGTTTTCCTCGGCCGACTCAAGGGTTAACTCTGGAATCGGTTCCGCCTCCGGAGTGGCGGACGGGTCGACGTCACTGGCGTGATGGTCGATGATCGGGGCGATATCCTGTTCTTCGTCCGGAGACACGGGTGCGGTCGGTCCGGCCGCAGGAGTTTCCGGCGGGGCCTCCACTTCCTGAGTGAGTTCCGGTTCCGGGGCGGCTTCGCCAGCCGTTGGGGTTTCCACTTTTTTCGACACCGGTGCTTCCGCTGTGGGGTCCGATTCCATTTCCTCTTTAAAAGCCTGCTCGACCAGTTGCTTCATGTCCATATCTACCAAGTCGGCCGTTAAATCGATATCGCCAGACAGGGTTTGGTCGAAGAGAGTGGTGTCTTTCTTTTCCGAGGCGGAAGCCGCTTCGCCGGAGGTTTCCTGTTCCTCAGGCTTTGCCCAAGTGGCTTCGATTTTCGACTGGTCGGCAAAGGCATCGGTCCAGGTGGGTTCGTATTCCTCTTCGGCCGCAGTGCCGGCGTCCGTGGTGGGGGAGGCGGGTGTTTCTTTTGCCGGGGGCTGATCGGTGAGCTGGTCCTGGCTCTTCATCTGGGCGAATATGTCATCGACTATGGCCTGTGGGTTTTCCGCGACCGCGGGGGTTTGATCAGCGGCGGGTTCCGGAGGGATGTATTCCTCACCCAGGGCTTCGGCAAGTTGCTGTTCTTCCTGGATGCGGTCCCGCTCCTTGGCTTTCCTCCAACCCGCTTCGACCTCGGCCTGGTGGGCGAAGGCTTCCTCCCAGCTGGGGATGGCTTCCTCTTGGTCGATGGTGACTTCTTCCTCGAGGTCGATATCCTCCCGGGTTTTTTCCTTTTCTACGCGGGCTTTGGCTTCGACGAAAATCTGGTCGACCTCGCCCTGCTTCTGATCGGTTTCAGGCGCAGGTTCCGTAGGCACGTATTCCTCGCCCAGGGCCTCGGCGAGTTGCTGTTCTTCCTGGATGCGGTCCTGCTCCTTGGATTTCTTCCAAACGGCTTCGACTTCGGCCTGGTCGGCGAAGGCTTCCTCCCAGCTGGGCATAGCTTCTTCTTGGTCGAGGGTGACCTCTTCCGGAGGGGTTTCCTGCAGGGTGTCTTCCTGAGTTATCCGGATCTGTTCGCGGGTCACAATCTCGTCGACATTCCGGTGGCGATCCTCCAGGGAGGGCACCGGTGTGGAGGGTTCCTCCGGGGCCTTGGACTGGGGGGCCTGCTGTGGAGCTCGTTGCGACCTAATAAATTCGTCGATTTCCCGTTGCCGTTCGTCCATCGAAGGCAGGGGAAGCGATTCCTCCTGTTTGCCGGTCTTCTCCGATTCTTTTTGAAGGGCCCTGTGGCGGTCAATGATCGTGTCGATATCCCGCTGCCGTTCTTCCAGGGAGGGCAGGGGTGGCGATTTTTTCGGCGGGGTTGGCGCTTTTTGGGGGGCGTCTTTCCGGGCCGGCTTCTGAGTCCCAGGCTGTCCGGCGGCTCTGCGCTGGTCTTCCATAGTGGGCAGGCGCTTTACCCTTTGCCGGAGGCGCTTTCTTTTCTGCGGGTCTATTTTGGCCCGGGCTTCGGCGAAACATCGATCGACCCATTCCTGCCGGTTTTCCATAGGCGGTTGGGTGACGGGCTCCTGAATGAGGGTGGATTCCGGAGGAGTATAAGGAACTCCCAGAGCTTCCGCCAGTTGCTGTTCATCCCGGATGCGTGCCTTTTCCTGTTCCTGCCGCCATTTGTTTTCCACCTGGACCTGGTCGGCAAAGGCTTCTTCCCATGTGGGGGTTTGATCCTGTTGTTCTGGGGTATCGGCCCGAGGGGCGGGAGATTTTTTCGGGGTTTTGCGTTCCTCGCGGGTGCCTTCTGCCACCGCTCTGTTCCAGATTTCGTCCAAGACCTGTTCTTCGAGGGGATCGTCGGGGGGTTCCTCATCAATAATGATTTCAAGGGCTTCGGGGTCCCCCGGAAACAATTCCATGGCCAGCTCCTCGGGGGTTTCCGGGGAGGCAGAGGCCTGTTTTCGGGAACTGGAAGCCGGGTCTTTTTGGCCAGAAACCTCTTGCTCCCCATCCTTTTGGGGTGGTACTATTGCTTTGGCAGGGCGGTTTTCTGTTAAATCAGAGGCCCGGGCCGTTTGGCCGGGGATGCCCCCTTGATTGACGGAAGTAATGGATTGCTCGATGTCCGGCGTAAACAGGAAAATAGAAAGGCATTTTCCGCATTGGACTTCAACACTTACCTCATCTGGATCGGGAAGATCGACCCTGTAGGCAGCTTGACATTTAGGGCAGACAATTTTCATAACTTCAAATTTATTAAAGCTTTATCGGTAGCCATTATAGTAATCCTGAGGGAAAAATCAATGATTTCCCGATTTTTTGCTTAAAAGTGGTTTGACAATTGTCCTGTACCCCCGTATACTCCGCCGAACTTTGGTAATACCCCTTACCAAAGTCCCCAAAGCCCTTATAAATAAAGGTCTTCAAGGAATATTTGGGCAAGCTCATATTTTTCTTATATTTACATAGAAAATTTCCGATGTAAATAGTGTAACTCTTAAACAGGATTCATGAAATGTATCAATTTGGAAAAAAACAAAGTACCCTGTTGTCGGTATGCGTTGTCCTCAGTTTTCTGGGTCATTTTTCGGGTAATGACATTTATCTGAAAGGGGCCTCTCCTTATTCATCGGCCATTACCCTTTCCGACCAAAGGTACTTTTTAAAATTAAACCGGGAGCAAGAATATAAAGAAATTCATAAGTCTCTCCGGGAAAAGCAGAGAATCAAAAACCAGATTTTTGATGTTATTTCCAGCTATTCCACCGGTTTGGATCTGGATCTGCTGAACCAGATCCCGCAATGGATTTACGAGGAGAGCCGGAAATATGATTATGATCCTTTCCTGTTGACGGCCCTCATCGTTACGGAAAGTTCGTTCAACAACTGGGCCAGGTCCCACCGGGGTGCCTTGGGGCTGATGCAAATCCGGCCGCGGACGGGCCATGCCATGGCCACGGAGGTCAACCTGAAATGGGAAGGGAACCCGACCCTTTTCAAGCCGGAAAGCAACATCGCCCTGGGGACTTATTACCTCAACAAGCTCCAGATCCGCTTCAACAATGATATGAAGCTGGCGTTGGAGGCTTACAATCATGGTCCCACCCGGCTGCAGCGTTATATCCAGCAGGGGAAGCGGCTTCCGGTGGACTATTCCAACAAGGTTCTGAAGATTTACGACTTGATCCGTTCCAACAAAGCCTGAGCCCGTGTTTCCTGCCGATTCCTTTATTCTCCCTGAAATTCTTCAAAGTTGTAAAGTTTTAATTGGGTGCCGTGCGAGGGTATAATAGGCCCCGGTAAAAATTCCTGATTTATAAGCCATAGAGGTGGTGGTGTCGTTCAACAGTAGCAGGCGTCCAAGGGTATTCCAGATGAGATGGTGTTGGGTGGTGGTCCTGATGGGGATCAGCCTGGGTTGTTATACCCAGCAAATCGAGAAGGCTTTTGATGACGATGTGTCCGCGGTGGACAGCAACCGGACCATCAACGACTATTGCCGCAGTTGCCATATCCACCGGAATTTTTCTTCCGCCGGCCATGTGGAGGAGAAGTCCGTCCTCTACAAGCGGAAGGTGTTCCGTTATGCCACGGAATGCCGCACCTGCCATTACCTTGAAAAGAAATTTACCCTCAACGATTTCACCCGTAAAACCCGCCGCCCGCAGGATGCCAACCAGGGGAAATTCAAGGAATATGAATTAAAAATATTGAAATCACAAAAGAAAAAAGAAAAGCAAATAGAAAAGGAGCAGGAAAAAGAGGAGGCCAAGAAAAAGGAAGAAGCGCAATAAAGGGAAATCTTCCGGATGTCCTCCTCGGTGTGCGCGTTCCGGGCCGACGAGGGCCGGGGACTTGGGAGACGACAATAAAAAAAGCCCAAAGGCTTGTGGCCTTTGGGCTTAATTTTTTGTGAATTTGAAAGAGTTGAAGTCTTTCAGCGAATTTTAACGCGTTTACAATATGTTTTTAAGAGTGGGAGCGGGTTTGAATCCTACCGTTTTACTAGCCTTGATTTTAATTTCCTCTCCGGTTTGGGGGTTGCGGCCGGTCCTGGCTTTGCGGGACCGCACGGTGAAGGTTCCAAACCCCGGGTAAGCGAAACGCTTGTCTTTTTTAATGGCTTTTCCGATTACGTCGAAAGCTGTATCCAGGACGTCATTGGTCAATCGTTTACTTAAAGCGGAATCTTTTACATTTTTTGCGACGGCGCCGATCAACTCGTCTTTTGTCAAGGGAATCCCTCCTTTCGAGGTTGGATAAGGGTGGGTCGGTAGTCTGTAACGGGTTCAATTATAAAAAACGCCGGTTAAAAGTCAAACAAAAATTTTTTCTGCGACCCTCTTTTCCTCCTGTATTGGCTGGGGATAAAGGGGTGTGCCTGTTTGGTGCGAGGCCACTTGTGTTATGATAACCGTTAAGTTTCCAAAGTGTTTGTAAGAGGACAAGACACCGTGGGGCTGTGGAAAACTTTTTTTCGAAATGCAGGTATTTTTTAACTTTTTAGAATTAACTTACCCATTGCAAAAGGAATTTCAGTTAGGGAGATCACCCTTGTCTGTTTTAAATGTGGCCCGGGTCGGCCATCCGATATTGCGGCAAAAAGCCGAGCCGGTGGATTTGAAGGCATTGACCGCGCCGGGTGCGAATGAACTGCAACGGTTGATCGACGATATGGTCGATACCATGCGTAACGAGGACGGGGTGGGAATCGCCGCGCCCCAAGTGGTGCGTTCGTTGCAAATTGTGGTTGTCGAATACCGGATGAACGAGCGATATCCAGACCAGGATGAAATTCCATTGACCGTGTTGGTGAATCCGGTGATTACCCGCTCCAGCGAAGAAACCTCCTCGTTCTGGGAAGGGTGTTTGAGTTTGAAGGATTTGCGCGGACTGGTTACGCGGCCCCGGGAGGTGACGGTGGAAGCCCACTCCCGGCAGGGCGAAAAAATGGTGGTGGCGGCCCAGGATTTTCTGGCAGTGGTCCTGCAACATGAAATCGATCATTTGCATGGCATGGTGTTTCTCGACCGGATGCAGGATCTCACCCAGTTGGCATTTGCCGACGAACTGCAAACTTATTGGACCGAAAAGAAAGCGGTCCCGATCCCGGAAATTTGAACGCCGTGAGCCCGGATCGAAAATTTCTGGAAGAGGATATTCTCCGGCTGTACCGGGAACCGATCGTTGGGGCCAACTACAACAACAGTTACGGGGAAGAGAACCTGGTCAACCTCGTCAACAAGTACCGGAGCCTGTCGCCGGAGGAAATGGAGATCATGCTGGAGCTGGTGACCGGTTACTCGCAAACCCCCGATCTGGCGTCCAGTTATATTTCGGTGGGCGTGTTGCACGCCCTCGGCCTGAGCGGCCGGGTGGAGGAGGCGTATACCTGGGCGAAGTCGCAGGACAACAGCGGGCAGATCACCAGTCATTTCGATATCGGTATTTCCCTGGCGGACCATTTCATCAACGGTTGATATCTCCCCCTTGTAAAGGGGGCTGGGGGGATTCCTCCTTCTGCTTTTGTAGTTGCTCGATTCATCGAGCGGTTTTTAAATTCCCCCTCACCTTAATCCTCTCCCCAAGGGGAGATGAGAAAATCAGTTCCGGGCCTTGCCCGGCCCAATCGGCTTACACCGACGTCGGCGGGATTTTCGAGTCGCTCGGCTCCACCGGGCAGACGGAGCCCACGCGTTCTCCCTGCTTGGAGCGTGCATTCACGAACAGCAGAAACCCTCCCCACAATATTCCCGGAATCAGAAACAGGCCCGCCATCCACAAGGCGGTTTCGTTAGCGGTCAATGTCAGGGTGTCGATGGCGAATCCCGCCGACCAGTTGCTGAGTCCCATCACCAGAGTCAACAGCGCCATTTCCGTACTGAACACCCGGCCCAGAAATCGGCTGTCGGCTTCGAGATGAATCAGGGCGGAGCTGAACACCCAGATGATGGAGCCGAAAAAGGTGGCCAGCGCGATGCTCAGGCAAGCCCACCACAAACTGTGCGATTGCGCAAACAGGAAGTAGGACAGAGCGCCCAGAAAGAAACTGCACAGGATGGCCATCTGCAGCACCCGGGTGGAGTCGCCGAACACTTTTTTCACCAGGATGGGACCGAGGGCGGCGCCCAGTCCGCGGGCGGAATACATGACGCCGATGGCCATCGATATGGCGGACGCGGAGGCGAACATTTTGTTGGCGTAGAGCGGGATGATCGTCATCACTCCGCCGGCCAGGGCGAGTCCGGATTTCATCAGCGCCAGGACAAGGATCATCGGTTGCGAAATCAGATAGCGCATGCCGTCCACCAGGGTTTGGAATCCTGAGGTATTCGGGCGTTGGGCTATTTCTTTTTCCAGGGCTTCCTTCGGGTAGTCGATGCGGGCGATGAACCAGGCGGAGAGGAGAAATGTAAACGCGTCGATGACGAATGCCGCTTTGATCCCGAACCAGCTGACCAGCGCTCCGCCCAGGGCCGCACCGACGGCCAGCATCACCGACCAGGTGGATCCGCTGAGAGCGTTGGCGATGACCAGATCTTCGCGCGGGGTGAGGGAGGGGATGATGGCGCTGCGGGCCGGTTCGAAAAATCCGGCCAGCGCGATTTCCACCACGGCGAGCGTGTACAGGAGCCATAAATCACCGACGTCGTCCACCAGCAGAAACCCCAGCACCACCACAAAGCGCAGCACATCGCTGGTGATCATGATAGTTTTGCGGTCCATCCGATCGACCAGCACCCCGGCCAGCGGACTGACGAAGAAAATCGGCAGGAGTTTTGCCATCATGACCGAGGCCACGGCGGTGCCGGTCCCGCTGAGTTTCAGGACCAGCGTGTAGATGGCGATGCTGTTCAGCCAGTCGCCCAATTCCGAGACCACCTGTCCGTACCAGAGGTGGCGGAAAGGGCGGTTGGTTTTCAGCAGGTGGACATAGCCCGTGGAGCGTTTCGAATCCATAGAGTGAAATGAAAACGGGATGGGTTGAACAAGGCACAAGGGAAGGTTTGAATCCAAACCTGGAGCCGACTCAACGGGTTCGGATTATCGCGATCCCGACCGCGCCTTCAGCAGTTCCACGAGGAGTCCGCATATCGCATCTGCGGGAACCGTCTTGGTGTTGAATATTATATCAAAGTGGGACGGTTCTTCCCGGTCTCTTTTGAAATATTGTTGAATAAATTCCCTGCGTTCCACGTCGATGGACCGGACCAGGGTCTCAGCTTCTTTTTCGGGGAGGTTCTTGAGCCGGGCGATGTGTTACCCGGTAGTCGAATGGGGCGGTTAACTTGATGAACAGCCCTTCGTTTTTGTCGCTTAATATGTAGTTGGCTCCCCGCCCGACGAAGATGGCGCTCTCATGCGATGCGATGACCCGCATCATTTTCGAAAGCTTGACAATATAATCGCTCGGCAAAATCGCACCGGCGTAGATCAGGAAGGTGATCCATTGGTCCAGCAGATTTTTGTGATGCTCGTCCAGGGTTTCGATGAAGCCGCGGCTCAAATAATCGCGCTCGGCAATATGGTCCAGAAGATTTCTGCCGTACACTTTCCAATGGAGAGTTTTTTCGATGGAAGGAATCAGGGTTTCTTCCCCGCATCCGAAATCCCTTGATACGGTTAGAAAGGGATGCACCCGGATGGCGGCTTCTTTTTGGGCGGCTTTCCGTTGTTCCCGGGCGTTATCCCATTCGCTGATTTTATCTTGAATCATCTTGTCGGCCTGCACTTCGGGTAGAACATTTGCCATCATTCACCTCCCGGTAAAGGGCGATCCGGAGAACCTTTCCTTTACTCCTAATATAGGTTTGGAGGGCTGATTCTTCAACGGGATTGGAAGGGCGGGGTGCTTTTCAGGGTCTACCGGAATGGGCGGGGTTATGATAGTATTTTATGATTAAGATTCGATTTGAAAGGGATTATGGAAGAAGCACCGCATGAATTAGGAGACACCGTGGACCATTGGGTGGGCCGGTTTTCCTTATGGGGGTCCATTCTGCTGTCGACCCTCGTCACGGTGATTTATTGTCTGGGCAATCCTCCCGACTCCGAAGAGGTGCAGAGGATGCGCACGTTTTTTCGGGAAAACGTGATGGAGGTCACGCAATTCATCAGACTGCCTCTGCAAGAAATGGAACAATTCGCCTCCCGGCAGCCCCATCCTTTTTACAAATCCTATTTGCGGGCTTCGGTAAACGAGAAGCGGGAGATCAACGCGCAAATCCATAATTCCGTTGATTACCGGCCGGCCCAATACTGGTTCAATACCGTTTTTCTCTGGTTAATGTGTTTTGCGACCGTCTGGTTTCTGGGTCTCATAGTCCAGGGGGTGGTGAACCTGGTGCGCCAGAAACCCGGTTTAAAATAACCTTTACTCATTTACTGCGAGTTTTCATGACCGTCGATCAAATACGGCTTTCGATTTTCCTGGGCGTGCTGGGGGCGATGCTCGTTCTTGAAAGCCTGATTCCGCGACACGCTACCGTCGACTCCAAACCCCGGCGGCTGGCGATCAATTTTTCCCTCACCGGTATCAATGTGCTTCTGATCCGGGGGTTGCTGGGGGGCGCGGCGGTGGGCACCGCCCATTTCGCCGGGCAACACGGCTGGGGCCTGCTCAATTATCTCCAATGGCCGGCGGCAGTGGAAATGGCCGCCGGGATCATTTTTCTCGACCTGATGATTTATCTCCAGCACGTGGTGGTTCACATGATCCCGTTTTTCTGGCGGTTCCACCGGGTGCATCACTCCGATCTGGACTTGGACGTGTCCACCGGGTTCCGCTTTCATCCGGTGGAGATTCTGGGTTCGATGATTTACAAAATGGGAGTGATTGCGGCGATCGGGCCCTCGGTGTTGACGGTGGTGGTGTTCGAGGCGGTTCTCAGCAGTATGGCGCTGTTCACGCATTCCAATATCAAACTGCCGTTGGGACTCGACCGCGCCCTGCGGTGGCTGTTCGTGACGCCGGATATGCACCGGGTTCACCATTCCGTGGAAGTGGACGAGACCAATTCCAATTACGGGTTCAACCTTTCGCTGTGGGACCGTTTTCTGGGGACTTATAACGCGGACGCCCGCAAACCCCAGCCGGAGATCGTCATCGGCCTGTCCCAATACCGCGCCCCGGAACAGGTATCCTTGGTTAAGCTGGTGATGATGCCCCTGCACCGCACCGGTCAGGCGCCTCCCGCCCCCTGACAAAAAGACCTTTACATAACGCTGGACTTAAAATATTCCTCCCCTTACTAAGGGGAGGATACAGGTGGGGTTGGTTATGATGGGATTGTTAAATAATCCCAAAAGCAAGGAAAGGGTTATCATAACCTCCCCTGTATCCCCTCCTTGGTAAGGAGGGGAGTATGAATACCTCCATTTCCCTGGTGCAGGCCTGCGCTCAGGATTTTTCCCCAGCCCATCCAAAGATTGATAGAATATCCCAATGTCTGTGAGGTATTACTGGATCAGTTTCCTGGTCGTCCTGGTTTTGACCGTACTCATCACATGGGTCAAGCAGACCCGGACGCGCAAGGAGTTTTTCATGATCATGCTCAAGGTGACCCTGGGGCTGGTCGGCGTGGGTTTCGGCCTGGTCGGCCTGTCCAAACTGCTAGTGGCCCTGGGGATCTCGAAAGCTGGTTTTATTTTCTGAATTCCGGCCGCGGGCGGGCCGGGGCCGGGTTTAAAGGTGAGGACGATGGAATTTTCGCCTTCCATGTTCGTGATGATGTTTCTGGCTTTCGGCTTCATTTCCTATTTCATGGGGATGATGATCCACTCTGCGTGGATGTATGAGGATCATCCGAAAATGAAACGCAACAGCCGGGGAGCCTGGATCCTGTGCATGGTGGCGGGGACGGGGGTTACGGGATGGCTGTTCGCCTACGGGTATTACGTCAATTTCTAAGGGCGCCCAGCGTGACGCTGGACCCAGGTTTGCAGAGGCGTTAACGCACGATCCAAAAGTTACTTTCGCCAATCGGGGTTTAAAAATTACCTGCGGCGGTTCGCCGCTTAGCCTGCCAGAATGTCGATGACCCGCTGACAATCGCTTTTGTAGGACAGAATGTCGGACTTCTCATGGTCGTCGAGGTCGTCCCCGGAATGTTCCTCAAGCAGTTCAATGGCGTCGTTGAGGCCGCCGGCGGCGATGTCCAGTTCGTATTCCGCCAGGGCGTAGATGGAGGGGTTGTTTCTCAATTTGTCGTAGACCCGGGTATACCGGGTTTTATAGTCCATGACCTCCTTTATTTTGGATTCGGAAAGAGAGTTCTTCAATTCCATATTGATGTCCGAAATGGCGTCATTCAAGGCCATTTTGATGGTTTCGATGTCTTTCGCATTGATCGATGCGAGGGATTTCATGGTCATTCCTTCCTGGATAAAACTCCGTCTGGTCATTCCCGTCCGGTATTGACGCGAAAATACCGGGGTACGTTTCCTGGAACGAATTTATTATATACCAGAAACCCAAAAAAAGAACCCGCGTTTCCGAAGAAACGCGGGTTGATTTTTCGGAGGTTAGGAGGAAACTTCGATATTCACCACTTTCGGTTTGGCTTCCTCCTTCTTGGGAAGAACTACCGTCAGGACACCGCTGTCCAGCTTGGCGGAGATGTGGTCCTGATCGACACCTTCGCCGATCCGGAACGACCGCTCAAAGCTTCTGCGGCTGAATTCCCGCATCCGGTAATACTTCTCTTTCTTCTCCTGGGATTCCTCGACCTGGCCTTTCAGAGTCATCCGGCCTTCTTTGATCTCAAGGTCGATATCTTTTTCCGTCATGCCGGGAACCTCGGCAATCAGGGTGTAGTTGTCGTCGTTTTCAACGATGTTGACTTTCAGGGCATCGCCGAAACTACGCTGGCCTTCAAACGGAGCCCGCGGCCAGAAATCGTTGAACAAGCGATCGGTGTCAAAAAACCGATCCAAATAGGTTTTGGGTTCATATCTAACAAGATTCATAATGATTCTCCTGGAATAAGTTCTAAGGTGATAGAAATTCCAGTTCGGTACCGAACCATCGTTTTCCTGATCTATATATAAAATCGGGAGAGGGGTATGTCAAGGCAGGGGATAAAAAGCCGGCTCAAACGGGAACTTCCTTGATCTGGACTTCGACCTTGAGTGGCTCGGTACCACCGTCCTTAAAAATGGTCCAACAAGGGGGTGCGGGTCAACAGGCAGAAACTCTAACTTGAAATATGGTACAACTTAGTGGGCCAGGTCCGTTCGTGAATGAAAACCTGTGCTCCACTTGATTCTCTCATTCTGGCTGGAAGGGAAGCCATTCTCTCATGTCATTGCGTCGATTATCACGCATCGGGTTCATTGCCCTATTCGTGTTCGCCGCAGGTATTGCGGACGCCTCATCCTTACCTTCGAAATTAGGAAAAATAGAATTCCCGACCTCGGGTTCCAGGGAGGTGCAACGGCATTTTCTCAGGGGCGTCGCCGCGCTACACTCGTTCTGGTATGAGGAAGGCTTGGAGGCGTTTCGCCAGTCCACTAAAGTTGATCCTCATTTCGTCATGGGCTATTGGGGTGAGGCCATGGCCCACAACCATCCTCTCTGGGAGCAGCAAGACACCCAAGCGGCCAAGGAGGCACTGGCGAAAGTCAAGGACATCACCCAGGTGACCGCCAGGGAACGGGCCTATCTCGATGCCGTCAAGCTCCTCTACGGCAAGGGTGATAAACGATCACGTGATGAGGCCTACTCCCATGCGATGGAGAAGGTCCACCGCGACTACCCAGAGGATTTGGAAGCCGCGTGCTTTTATGCCCTGTCCCTGCTTGGCGTCGCCCGAAACTCTGATAATAAATTTCGCCTTCAGGTCCAGGCGGGCGCGATAGGGCTGGATGTATTCCGCCAGAACCCCGATCACCCCTGTGCGGCCCACTATACCATTCATGCTTTCGATCACCCGGACCTGGCGATTCTTGCGTTGCCTGCGGCCCGCCGCTATGCGCAGATCGCCCCCGCCTCGCACCATGCGCAGCATATGCCTGCGCATATCTTCGTTCAGTTGGGTCTCTGGCCGGAGGCTGCGGCCGCCAACGAGGCCGGTTGGCGAAACTCGGTGGCCTGGGTGGAGCGCGAGCATTTGTCTAAAGGCCAGCGCGGCTACCATAGCTTGCAGTGGCTCCATTATGTATATCTCCAACAGGGACGCTACGAAAAAGCAGACGAGGTTTTCCAACTCAAACTAAAGGACATGATCGACGCAAGTATCGATGCGCAGGCTCAAGATTCAAAAACCATTCGCCGGGTTGGAAAGTACTATGAACGGATGGCAGGGGCCATGGTGTTTGAAAGGGAACGTTGGGAATTGGCCGCGACCCTCAAGGAACCCCCCGGATGGGAACCCAAAAGCTACGCTCAGGCTGTCCTCACCTTTGTTCGCGGCTTTGCAGCGGCGATGCTGGGACGGGCTGACGCCGATCGCCACCTCGCCGATCTGAACGCAATCCGCAGCCAGGGCTTTGCCAAGAATTATTTCAAGCGCCCCGAGCGGCTGGATATCTGGGACCTGGAGATACAGGCAGCCATCCGGGTATCGAACAAGGATTATGAAGAAGCGATTGCATTGATGAAAAAAGCCACGGCCATCGAAGAGAAGCTTCCTGCCCCCTCCGGACCGCCCCGCCTTATCAAACCCACTTATGAATTGTTTGGCGAGATTCTCCTCCGCGCCGGCAAGCCGCAGGAAGCGGCGCAACAATTCGCCACTTCCCTTTTGCGTCATCCGAATCGAGCGCGGTCTCTGTTGGGCGCGGCGCGTGCCGCCGCTGACAACGGCGACCGGGAAGAGGCCGTTGAGTGGTATTCGAAGCTTCTTGCCGTCTGGACGCAGGCCGATCCGACCTTGCCGGAGTTGCAGGAGGCAAGGAGGTATTTGAAAAAAGAAAGTACGCCGTAAAATGGGTATGGATCACAGGCCCAAATCCTAACATAAACTCTGGACCCGTTTTCGGGGGGCAGGTCATGAACACTTTTTAAAATTAAATGGAAATTTATCAAGAAATTATAAAAGCTGAAAAACAAATAAGAAAATACATTCGCAAAACGCCATTAGAATTCTCCCCGTTTTTCAGCAAGCTTGGTCATTGCAATGTTTACCTGAAGCTTGAATCCGAACAGCTTACAGGATCATTTAAGATTCGAGGTGCATTCAATAAACTTCTTTCTTGCCAGGATGAATTCAAAAAAGGATTTATCACTGCATCCACGGGGAATCATGGGAAGGCCGTTGCGTATGTTTCCAGAATGCTAAATATAAAAGGCATGGTTTATGTTCCAAAAAAAGTTTTAAAAACAAAACTGGAGGCCATGAAATACTATAAAATCAATATTAAAAATTATGATGGAACAAGCGGAGAAACTGAAATTCATGCCCGTAAAATAGCTGAAAAAAAAGGGATTCCCTTTATCTCTCCCTACAATGATAACGATATTGTGGCGGGCCAAGGTACTGTAGGGTATGAAATATGGGAAGAACTTCCTGATGTCGATATTGTTTTGGCTTGTATTGGTGGCGGGGGTTTGATTTCGGGGATTGCCGGCTACTTGAAACATAAAAACAGAAAAATAAAGATTGTGGGTTGTGAACCCAGGAATTCATGCGCAATGTCCGCTTCCATTAAAGCCGGGAAAATAATCGAGGTTAAACATAAACCAACGCTTTCGGACGGTTCTGCCGGTGGTGTGGAGCCGGATTCCATTACATTCGAATTTTGCAAAAAGTATGTTGATGACTATGTCCAGGTTTCAGAAAAGGAAATTAAGAAGGGGATGGCATTAATGATAGAAAAGCATCATAAAATCATTGAAGGAGCTGCCGCTGTCCCTATTGCTTCATTAATAAAGAAAAAGAGTTTATTTGCCAATTTGAATGTTGTGGTGGTTTTGTCCGGCTCAGGTGTAGGTATGGATACGATTAGAAAAGTGGTTAGGAAATGAATCCGATTATTCTTGAAAAGGAAGATATATTAAATTTACTGGATTTTGATGAAATTATCGGTGTGATTGAGAAAAGTTTTGTTGATTTTTCCACCGGCAAAGCTTTAATGCCAACCCCTCAAGATATCATTCTCGAAGAATTCAAGGGTGAGACACATGTAAAAAGTGCTTATGTGAAGGGCAGCAAATATTATTGCATAAAAATTGCTTCAGGTTTCTACGATAACCCCAAAATAGGTCTGAACTCATCCCAAGGCATGATGATTTTGATCGAAGCAAAAACCGGCCTGCCGAAATGTATCCTTTTGGAAGAGGGTCAATTGACAGATTTTAGAACCGCCGCTGCGGGGGCTGTTGCAGCCAAATATTTAGCTAACAAAGGCAGCGAAAAGGTTCTGGTCGTTGGAACGGGAATCCAGGCTAAATTACAGGTAGAATTTTTATTAAGGATCATGCCAATAAAAATATTATTTGTGTGGGGAAGAAGCGAAGAGAAAGCTAAAGATTATTGTAAACACCTCCAAACCAAGTCGCCTGCCCTGGAAATAAAAATTGTTAAAAACATGAATGAAGCACGAAACCTGGCGATTGATATAATCGTTACCGCAACACCATCACGAAAACCTCTGGTTCCGAAAAATGTAGTGGAAAAGGGAGTTCACTTAAATGCGATTGGAGCAGATATGCCTGGGAAACATGAGCTGGATGCAAATATTTTGTCTGCGGCCAAAGTTATAACAGATTCAACGGCCCAATGCTCAAAAAGTGGAGAATTACAGCATGCGCTGAGTGCAGGTGTTATGAAGGTGAACGACGTTCATGGTGAATTAGGGGAAGTTATTTCAAACAACAAAAAAGGAAGGGACGATCCAGAAGAGATTACGGTTTTTGATTCTACCGGTTTAGGAGTGCAAGATTTGGCGATAGCCCGTTATGTTTTTGATAAATATTGTGAGGTGAACAAGGAGAATTAAACCCACTTTATGCAATTTTGAACCACGGTAATATCTGGAGGAGGGAGGTTCCAACGGTGAAGGCAGAAGAAGTCCCAAACAGATAAATATTTTTACAAACTTCTATTCCTTCTCCGGCCGTTGGACGGTTAATGATATTGGCTGTCTTGCGCGCTGAATTGCGATTGTTACGATGTGTCAAGCTATTCACGCCGCGAAAATTATTGCAGAGCTTTCAAAACCCACCTCGGCAATTAATGATGGCTTTTCGTTTCAGTGGAGGCGTTGTACTCCGAAGGCGGGTAATTGATTCGTAAATCGCCGGCGTGGGAATCCACTTCCAAAAACGGACTCGTTCAATGGTATGGAAATGTTGACTTCTACGGGGACCGGATCCTGGGCCAATGGTTCTGCCTGGACCCCGAATCGGGCCGCTTGCTGTGGGAGAAGGGCCAAATTCCCTTACTGATTAAAAAATAGGCAGGAAACCCCTCAAAAACACGGACAAAACGCGGACAATTCAAGGTATTGGAGGGAATTAGCTTGGCCTAAACCATTGATAAATATGGTGGGCCCACCAGGGATCGAACCTGGGACCGCCCGGTTATGAGCCGGGAGCTCTAACCAACTGAGCTATGGGCCCGCATGCGGCTAGCCTTCGACAAAACTGCGTAGTTTCTTGGAGCGGCTGGGGTGCCGCAGTTTGCGCAGGGCCTTCGCCTCGATCTGCCGTATGCGTTCCCGGGTGACGGCGAAATCCTGGCCCACTTCTTCCAAGGTGTGTTCGGAATCCAACCCGATGCCGAAGCGTTTACGGAGGACTTTTTCCTCACGGCTGGCCAGCGTTCCCAGAACCTTCATGGTCTGCTCCTTGAGATTCTTCTTGACCACCGAGTCGATCGGCGACAACACTTTCTTGTCCTCAATGAAGTCGCCGAGATGGCTGTTTTCCTCTTCGCCGATCGGCGTTTCCAGCGAGATGGGCTCCTTGGCGATCTTGAGGACCTTGCGGACCTTGTCGATCGGCAGGCTCATTTTGGAAGCGATTTCCTCCGGCACCGGTTCGCGTCCCAGCTCCTGCACCAGGTGACGCGACACCCGGATCAGTTTGTTGATGGTTTCGATCATGTGCACCGGAATCCGGATGGTGCGGGCCTGGTCGGCAATGGCGCGGGTGATGGCCTGGCGGATCCACCAGGTGGCGTAGGTGCTGAACTTGTAGCCCCGCTGGTATTCGAATTTGTCCACCGCCTTCATCAATCCGATGTTGCCCTCCTGGATGAGGTCCAGAAACTGCAGGCCGCGGTTGGTGTATTTTTTGGCGATACTCACCACTAGGCGCAGGTTGGCCTCAGCCAGTTCGCGTTTGGCGGTTTTGTCCTTCACCCGGCCGCGGGCGATGGTCCGTACCGTGGACAGCAGTTGGTCCTTGGCGGTAAAGGTTTCCTTTTCGATTTTCCGGATTCTGCGACGGCAGGCCTGAACGGTTTTTAAGTGGTTGTCGTACTGGTTTTTGGTCACCACCTTGCTTTTCGGCAGTTTTACGCTCTTCTGCTGGGCCCAGTTTTTCGCCAGCTTTTTGACTTCAGACAGCGGCATTCCCAATTCTTTTTCCAGCAGACGCTCTTGTTTTCCCGCCTCCCGGAAGGACGCGGCAATCTCGTAAATATTTTCAATGATGCCGTCCATCACGTCGCCGTGGAGGTTCAGATCGCGCACCATATTGACCAGGAGGGCGCGTTGCTCCTCCAGTTCCCTGGCCACCTTGGATTTCATTTTTTCGGAAAGCTTCGTTTCGCTCCGCTGGTGCAGTTTTTCGGATTTTTTGAATTGCTTCGCCAGTTTGCGGATGGTCTTTGTCACCCGTTTGGCTTCCTCTTTTTCGGACACTTCCTTTTTGTCTTCCGAGTCCACCTGAAGGATAAAATCGAATACGGAGAGCTCGGACTTTTTCACCAGGTCCTCCAGGTAGAGGAATTCCTGGATGGTGACGGAGCAGTTGGCCACGGCGCAAAGCACCTCGTTCTGCCCGGCCTCGATGCGTTTAGCGATCTTGACTTCCCCTTCGCGGGTCAAAAGCGAAATGGTACCCATTTCCCGGAGATACATGCGCACCGGATCGTCGATGGTGACGTTGTCCGGCTTGGTTTCGGCGACGGTTTCTGCGGGCGCGGGCTGTTCTTCTTTTGCCGGTTCCGCTACTTCGGCAGGCTTGTCGTCCTTCACGGCGGTGTCCACGATATCGATTTCGTTTTCCCCGAAAATATGCATCAGGTCGTCGATTTGTTCGGGCGCGACCAGATTGGCCGGAAGGACGTCATTGACTTCTTCGTAGGTGAGGAATCCCTTTTCCTTGCCTAAAGAAATCAGTTGATTGATTTCGGAAACATCTGTGATTTTTTCAACATTAGCCATTTGCGAGTGTTCTCCTGCTGGGTAAATGAGTCGGTGCTTTCAATAGAATCAATTTAGATGCAAAAACCTTAATGCGGAAGCAGAGAAAATTGCATTTCGCGCACCTGCTGGTGCAATTCCCGCGACCGGTCGGTCTGGCCGGCCCGCTCCGCCTCGTTGCGTTGTTTCTTTAACTCATTGATTTTCTTCTCACCAGACCGCCTCCGGATTTCGAGAATGCAATCGGTGGCGGCTTTTGTCACGTCATCAAATAATATGGGTTCCACCCCCACCCGCGTCAAAACTGTTTTCACCCCGGGTTGATCGACGCGGTCGATCAACCGGTCCACCCTGAGCGGCTGTCCGTCTTCGATCAGGCCGTACAGCAGGCGGGCGGTTTCCCGGTAATCGTTATTCAGATATTCTTCGAGAGGGATCTGGGAGGAGATGTCCCGCGCCGCCTCCTCATCGGCCAGCATCAGGTGGATCAGGTACCGCTCCGGGTTGTGCCCGGTTTTATTGCCGGCGGAGACCGGAGCGTCCATCCGGCTTTTGTTTTGCTCCAGCGATTTTCTCATTTCTTGGAGAAACGCCCGGTCCTCGACTCCAACCCTTTCCGCAACGTAACGGATATGTTCACTGCGCTCCACGCTGTTTCGGATTTTAGCCAGCACCGGCAGGACCCGGTTGATGGCGCTGATTTTGTCCTCGGTGGTGCGGGTTTCGGTCGAGCTCAGGATCCGGTCCAGAAGGTAATGGACAAACGGCTGGGCGTCCTGAATCACTTTGAGGAAGCTGTCCCGGCCCTGTTCCCGGATCTGCGAGTCAGGGTCGTGCCCCTCGGGCAGAACCGCAACGAATACCGACAACCCGTTCTCCTGTAGCACTTCGAACCCGCGCTCCACCGCGGCATGGCCGGCCGGGTCCGAATCAAACACCAGAACCGCTTTGGTGGTGAAGGGTTTCAGCAGGAGAGCCTGCTGAGTGGTCAAGGCCGTGCCGCAGGAGGCGACCACGTTCTTCACGCCGCTTTCCCAGGCGCGAATCTGGTCGAAATAGCCTTCGACGATCAACACCTGATCTTCCTTGCGGATGGCCTCTTTGGCTTTGTTGAGGCCGAACAGATGCCGGCCTTTTTTATAGATCAGGGTTTCCGGCGAGTTCAGGTATTTGGGTTCGCCTTCGCCCACGATGCGCCCGCCGAAGGCGATGATGTTGCCGTGGGCATCCTGAATCGGAAAAATCAGGCGGCCGCGAAAGCGGTCGTAAAATACATCTTTGTCCTGGGGGTCCCGGGCCTCCTTTCTGGACACCAGCCCGTATTTTTCCAGGGTTTGGCGCGAGCATTTGGCCTGCTGTTCGAGATGGCCCAGCAAATCCCGCCATTCCGGGAGCGCCCACCCCATCTGGTAATCCTCGATCGCCTGCGCGCCAAAATCACGCGACTGCAGGTATTCGCGGGCGGTCTTTCCCGCTTTGGGGTCCTTGAGACGGGAGGCGAAGTATTTCGCCGCCAGGGTGTTGCAATGGAGCAGGGCCTCCCGTTCGTTGCGGGACGCACCTCCCCGCGAGGCATAGGCCGATTCCGGAATCGTGATCTGATAGCGGTGGGCCAGCCGCTTCACCGCCTCCACAAACGGCAGGTCTTCTTTTTCCATGAGAAACTTGAACACGTTGCCCCCGGTTCCGCAACCGAAGCAATGGTAAATCTGCTTTTCGGGGCTGACGCTGAACGAGGGAGTTTTCTCGGAGTGGAAGGGGCACAAACCCTTATAGTTTTTGCCCGCCTTTTTGAGAGGGACAAATTCGGAAACGACATCGTAGATATCCGCCCGCGACCGAATGTCCTCGATGATATTGTCAGGAATGGTTTTTTTCAATGTATTGTAATGGCGCCGAATGTTCCGTTGACGATCTTATGAAGCCAGCAATTCCGTGACCAGTTTCCGGATCCGGTCTCCTTCCGCTTTTCCCTTGAATTCGGGAACCACCACCTTCATGACCTTGCCCATGTCTTTGGGCCCTTGAGCAACGGTCTCCGCGATCACTTCCGCGATGCGCTGTTTCAGTTCCTCTTCTCCCACCGGTTCGGGGAGATAAGTCTGGATGATGGCCATTTCCTTTTCTTCTTTTTCTTTGAGGTCGGTCCGGCCGCCTTGTTCATACAGCGCCGCGGCCTCTTTTCTTCTTTTGATCTGGGTGGTCAGGAGAGCGGTGATATCACCGTCTCCCAGCTCTTCGTGGAGGTCTATTTCTTTGTATTTGATGTCGGAAACAATCAACCGAAGGGTATCGACCTTTAAGGAGTCCCTGGACTTCATGGCCCCTTTCAAATCTGAAAGGAGAATCTGCTTTAATTCCATATTTTCTCTTTAACCAACCAAAGAACAAATATAAGAACAGGCCTCGGTTTTGTCAATAGTTTGGGGTAATTAACTGAAAAATAACTGGATTTAAACAGTTTAAGGATATTTTCTGCAGGGTTCCACATAAATATTAAATTAAACGATTTTTCATGGCCTGGGGGGTCCAAGGCCTGTTTTTACTAGGGAATCATCAAGAAACCTATATAATAAGCCGCTATTTTACCGGTCTTCCCGGAAAACAATTGAAAATTTTTAGAATATAATTAAAAGTGTATGTTAATCTATTCGAGGGAGATCCATCCCCATTGTTTGTTGCATGAGACCACGATGATTCAAAAAACCACGGCCATACTTTTCGCTATTCTATTAACCGCGGCGGCGGTCCATTCCGCATCCCTTGAGGACGATGCCGTCATTTTCCAGGCCTTGGAAGAAGAGATGGCCCGTTCCCTTGCTGATTTAAAGGTCGACGTTTTCGGGCCGCCGTATTTCATCACTTATCAAATCCGGCATCACGACCGGGCTGAGGTCGCGGCCAGTTTCGGCGCGTTAATTCTTTCCGACACCCACCAGGCCCGCACTTTGTTTGTGGATGTGAAAGTGGGCGATCCCCAATTTGACAGTTCCTTTCCGGAAAGCCACCGCTATTCCGTGGAACAGTTCATTCCGGTAGACAATGATCTGGATTCCCTCAAGCGGGCCCTGTGGTATGAAACCGATCTGCGTTACAAACAGGCCATCGTCAGCTTTCTCAGGAAAAAAGGCCGTTTCATCAGCGGAGTGGAAAGCCATGATCTCCCCGATTTTTCCAAAGGGAAATCGGTCCGGGAGCGAATCGATCCGATTCCTGAATGGAAGCTCGACATACCGGGATGGGAGCAATTGGTCCGGCAGATATCCAATTTATTCAAGGTGGCCCCCGGGATCGAAAAATCGCGGGTCAAGATTTTCTCCGACCGGGTGATCCGTTATTACTACGATTCCGATGGGAACAAGATTCGCGACGCTCATCTGAAATATGGATTGAACATTGAAGCCTGGACCAAAACCGAAGAGGGGACCCAACTGCACGATCAGAAAACCCTTTATTTCGGAAAGATCGATCAGTTCCCGTCACGGGCGGAACTGACCCGGACTACCCTCGAATTGATCGCTTCCCTGAAGGAGCTCAAAGCCGCCACTCCCATGGACCCCTACGTGGGTCCGGCTATTTTCAGTCCGGATGCGACGGCGGTGCTGTTCCATGAAGCCATCGGGCACCGGCTGGAAGGGGACCGCCTGCGAAGGGATAAGGACGGCAAAACCTTCCTGAAAAAAATCGGCCAGCGTATTCTTCCGGAATTCATTACGGTGGTGGATAACCCGGCTTTGAAGAGCTACCACGGAACGCCCCTGATCGGGCATTATCATACCGACGATCAAGGCCAGCAAAGCCGGGAGGTGGTTTTAATCGACCACGGGGTGCTGAAAAGTTTTTTGCTGTCCCGGACGCCGGTTCTGGGGTTCAACCGGACCAACGGTCATGCCCGAAGCGACGGCGTCCACCCGCCCATGTCACGCATGAGTAACTTTGTCGTGAAATCCGACCTCACCCTGGATGCGGCATCGTTGAAGCAAAGGTTGATTGAGGAGGTCAAAAAGCAGAACAAACCCTACGGTTTGTTCGTCAAGAAAATTGTGGGCGGGGAAACCCAGACGGATAACCGTCAGTTCCAGGTGCTCAAGGGGAAACCTCTGTATTTGTACAAGGTGTTTCCGGATGGCAGGGAAGAGCTGGTCCGGGGAGTGGATTTTGTCGGGACCCCGCTTTCCATAATCAGCAAGATTCTGGTGACAGGCGACGATCCCACCGTCATTAACGGATTTTGCACGGCGGAGTCGGGCGTTCTGCCGGTGGCCAGTATCACTCCCAGTGTCCTGTTGAGCGAAGTCGAATTGCAGGTCTCCCATCAACCGCAGGTTCGACGACCTATTTTGACCCCGCCGAAGGTGGTTTCCGCCCCATAGGACCCTCTCCCAAACCACTGCTATGGGTAACCGTCCACCTCTTTTACCATAAAAATCCGGCCCACCCCAACCCAGCTAAAATACCCTTCGTTTCGGTTAAAAAAGTTGGAATAGACCGGATTATTGTCCCTGTTTTTTATTTGCAGTAAATCTTGAGTTTTGAATTACCTAATGTGGCATTGACGATGCGTACTTCGGTAACCCAGTTGCCCTGACTGGCGCTGGTGGCGAAAATGGATCGGTCCTGCAGTTTGTAACCCAGTTTGCCTCCGGAAGGAATCCTGTCGATATCATAGTTGTCCCCGTTTCCCCGGATGATCAGGACTTCGGCCATTTCCTGACCCAGGTTTTCGACTTGGAAATCCTTGTTGCAGTAGGTGGTGGTGCCCGGTTCTAAAACCGCTTGGTTGTTCTCCATGGTTTCGACGAACCACGGGTCTACCGTAATTTCATCGGCAGCCCAAACCGGGACAACCCATAAAACACCCGCGATCAGGACGGTCAGCCCCACTAAGATCAAATTTCTCCCTTTCATTGGTTTTCTCCTTTGCATTGGTTTGATTGATTTGTGAAATGCGGGAAGGGTGGCGGGAAAGTCCCCGAAAGCCAAATTCTCCCCTCCTCAGTATTACTTTATCTAATACAAAATTGATGCCAAACACACCGGATCAATATCTTATTGTTTTTAAATCGGTTAGCGGGTTATTGCGAAGGAAGGTGTCTCCCAGAGCTGGCCAGAATCCGCCGGTTTTTCCGGACGGCCGTGTAAGGCTCTAAAAAGATTGGAAAAATTTAGTGGCGAAAATCCACCGGGCGGCAAATATTAACCTATAAGTTCTCTCAACCGACTCCCTGATAGAAGGAATCAGCTTTTTTCGAGTGCCAAAAAGTATTTGAAGTTCCCGCCATGAGATATGATCTTGAATACGTTCTGGACAGCGCGTTAGACGGTGTTTTAATTGTGGCCAGCGATCACCGGTTGGTGCTTTTCAACCGGGCCTGCGAGGAGCTGTGCGATACCTCCCGCCAAGATGTGGTGGACAAAGCCTACTGGAAGCTCTCCGACTTCCATCAATCCTGGGAGGCTATTTCCAAAAAGGACGGCAGGATTACGTATGGCGAGTTGGGCGCCAAAAAGGAACGTATGATGTTGACTCATAAAGAGGGCAAGCGGGTGTGGGTGGAAACGATTTATACCCCCATCTTTGACAAGGAAACCGGGGAAATCGCCTATGTGATGGGGGTGATCAAAGACATCACCGAACTCAAGCGGATTGAAGACGAAAAGGAACGGCTCCAGAAAGAGTTGGGCAATATCCGGCGCGAGCTGGAGTCCAAATACGATTTTTCAGCCATCGAGGGAACCTCCTCACAAATTCTGCATGCGTTGAAACTGGCCGCCCAGGTGGCGCCGCAGAACACCACGGTGATGCTGGTGGGAGAAAGCGGTACCGGCAAGGAGCTGCTGGCCAAGGCCATCCATTACAACAGTTCTCGCGCGTCCCGGCCGTTCGTGGCGCTCAATTGTTCGGCGTTTCCCGACACCTTGTTCGAAAGCGAACTCTTCGGCTATGAGAAAGGCGCGTTTACCGGCGCCGATAAATCCAAACCGGGGAAAATCGCTTTGGCTTTGGGCGGCACCTTGTTTCTCGACGAGGTCACCTCCATGAGTGCTGCCACCCAGGCCAAAATTTTACGCGTGATCCAGGAGAGAGAATATGAACCTCTAGGGGCGGTCCGCTCAACCCTCGCGGATATCCGCATCATCGCCGCCACCAACAAGGATCTGGCACCTCTCGTCAGGGAAGGCTCTTTCCGGGAGGATCTCTATTACCGGTTGTTTGTCTATCCCATCACCCTGCCTCCGCTTCGGGAACGAATCGCCGACCTTCCGGCGCTGGTCGAAAGCCTTTTGAAAAAATTCCATCACGAAATGGGCAAACGTATTCAGGAAATTTCCGCCGAAGCCCTGGAGGTGTTGATGGGATATCATTGGCCGGGTAATGTACGCGAACTTCAAAACGTGATGGAACGTTTGGTGATTCTTTCCAAAGAGGACCGGATCGAGGTGCCGGACCTGCCGAGATATCTGGTGGACTCGGCGGGCGCGAAACCCCTGTCTTCGGGAATTCCGGGTGAGCGGTTCGATCGAAGTTCGCTGGAAAATTCGGTGCACGATTTCGAACGCAACCTGATTCTCAAGGCGCTTCAAAAGTGCGGCAACAACAAAACCCGGGCGGCCCACCTGCTGGGCCTCACCCGTTCCACCTTCCGCTATAAGCTGTCTAAAATTTCTCCGGATTATTTTCCCGCGGCGGACCGCAAGGCGAAA
>Ga0209997_10000013_pt1 | contig 46364 bp, 37 predicted proteins | sample CR04metaG_FD_182079 | JGI IMG/M metagenome (GOLD analysis project Ga0209997, IMG submission 182079) | Deep subsurface microbial communities from Mariana Trench to uncover new lineages of life (NeLLi) - CR04 metaG (SPAdes) (version 2) | ecosystem: Environmental > Aquatic > Marine > Ocean trench...
TCGGGGGTAACCGCCACGCCCGACCACTCCAAGGTCATGGCGAGCGATGCCGGGCCGCATTGATACTGATCCTGGGGATGAAACGGGACATCGGTCAATTCGACGTTGCGGGGAATGTCGAGGCTCGCCGGCAACTCGACCTTCGGCGGGGCGGTGGCGCAGCCGGCGGCCCACAAACCGGCCAGACCGGTCCACAGTAACCACCGAATGGGTAATGCCACCGCAGTTTTCATAACGGACACTCAAATAAAGAAAATCCAGCAGAACGCCAGACAACCGATAACGGCCAAAGCGACCACCAGGGTGAAAATGTATCCCGCATCTTTCTCCCCCGAAGCTCTCCAGAGAGGATCGCCGCCGGCGTACTGCTCAATTTGCAGAATGACCGAGGCCACTTCGTCGTCGGTCATGCTGTTGACCCGGTTCAAGGCTTCGGTTCCGGACACCCCGAACGCCTGAAGCCGCTCCTGCACTTCCGTACGCTGGACCATGGAGATTAGCTGTTCGCGGTCACTAGGCTGGTTGGAGAGAGATTGCATCGCCTGCCGGGTGCCCAGCATTTCGGCCTGAACCGAGGCGGGTACCCAGACCAGGATAGCGGTCAGCAGATAGACTCCGCAGACACCGATCGCTTGTTTGAGGAGCATGATGTTTTTTCCTTGGTGGGAGCCTTCAGGTTTTTCCGGCTCACTAAAGGGTGCCGGCGGTTTTATATTTTCCGCCCTCGCCATTCTGTATGGAGAAATGCCATCACCCTTCCATCCGCAACATTTTCCGGGAACCGAGCACAAATTTAATATTCTGCTTCCGGGGAGGAGGTGTCTTTTAAAGATTCTACATATGGACCAGGGTTATAGGTCGAGTTGCCGGGAGGAGCCTCAAGTGCGGCTCTCTCTATTTATATTACTTTTAACAACCAAAGAAAAAAGACCACAAGGCCAGCAATCAAAAATATAGCAAGAATCGTTCCCCCTGTCCCCTGTCCCTCGGGAAGCTGGTCGATTTGCAGCATGACCGAGGCCACTTCGTCGTCGGTCATGCTGTTGACCCGGTTCAAGGCTTCGGTTCCGGACACCCCGAACGCCTGAAGGCGCTCCTGAACTTCCGCGCGCTGGACCATGGAGATCAGTTGTTCGCGGTCACCAGGCTGGTTGGAGAGGGATTGCATCGCCTCCCGGGTGCCCAGCATTTCGGCCTGAACCGAGGCGGGGACCCAGACCATGATGGCGGCCAGCAGATAGACACCGCAGACACAGGTGGTTTGTTTGAGTCGCATGATGTTTTTTCCTTGGTGAGAGCTTTCAGGTTTTTCCGGCAACCAGGACGGCCCGGCCGGAGCTGCAGACAGACCCGTTCTAACCCGGTTCTCCGTAAAATGCAAATAAATCCTTTAGGCTTGTGGCTCGGACTATGTCGAAAAGGGTCGGAGTCAAGGAAAGTTCTAAAATTTTTTCAAAGCGATTCCCCGGCTAATGGATCGGGTTTAAATCCTTTTTCTCCCAATCTCAACGAAGGAAGTAAAATCCTCTCCACATCTCGTTCCAGAAACACCGCATTTGCCATCAATAATCTTTCTCCTCATCCTCTTCAAAATTTCTGTACGTGGGAAAGGTATTTCCGCGATGACCGGCCTCCTGCTCCTCGGGCGTGGATTCCTCTTCTTCGCTTGACGGTTGCTCATAGCTGTCAGAACTCTGGGACGAGTCACCGGTGATGAGATGAAATATTCCAGCCAGGATCGACACCCCCAGGCTAACCAAACCCGCCAACATAATCACCGCGATAATGGTCAATAAAACCACCGCTACCCCATGCCCCTGTCCCTCAGGAAGCTGTTCGATTTGAGCGGCCAGTTCGGCGATCTCGGCATCGGTGAGGCTGTTGAGACGCGCTAGGGCTTCTTCGCGGGAAAGGCCGTATTGTTCCAGTTGGACCTGAACGTCTTTACGGTTGATCAAAGCGCGGATGTTTTCACGTTGTGATAAATTTTCAATCCCCGCCCCTATTACGGTTTCGGTCGCGGCCAGTTGCGCCCAGCTGTTGGAAGAAATCCAGCACAGGTGGAACATGGCCGGGATCAGTGTCAGACTTACAAATTTCTTATATGGAATAAAATCTTTCATGGTCTATTCCTCCCTATGTCTCATTTCCTAAAGGTTTGATAACCAGGGTTACACCCCCAGGATCATTCTCCAGACCGTTGTTTTTTGTGGTGGGGTCAAGCCCATGGCGAAGGGCCGGGCCAGTTGCCGGGAGGGAAGCCGGGTGCTGAACAGGCGGTCCCAGATCGTGAACATAAATCCGAAGTTGTGGTGCTGGTCCTGCCCCCTCTTGTGGTGAATGGAATGATAATGCGGGGTCACGAACAGCCCCTCCAGAGGCCCCCACGGCACCCGGATATTGGCGTGCTTCCAGAACTGGAGAAAGTTGATAATGCCCATCGCAATGGCCGCTTCCAAAAGGGTCATCCGAAAAACGAGGAAGGGAAATACGATTTGGGGGATACCGAGGATCAGGATCTGGAAGAAGCTGGCCCGGAATCCGGAGAACCAGTAGAGCTGTTCGATGGAATGGTGCCAGCGGTGAGTCGCCCACAGGCAGGGGAAGTGATGCATCGCACGGTGGGCCCAATAGCCGGTGAAGTCGATGCACAACGCGCAGAGCGCAAGCTTGGCCCACGCCGGAAGGGTTTGCATTCCTTCAAGGATCGCGGCCCAATTCATCGAAGCGGCATACTCCGTCACCTCCCGCAAGAAACTGTAGATAATCGGAATGAAAAGCATTCCCGCCGTGAACCCCAGAACGTCCAGCGCCAAATGGACCCGGCGGTTTACATATTGAGCGGCCACCAGCCATTCGGCCAGCACAAAACCCGTCACCAGCATGAGGTTAAAGGGCGAGGTGTAAATTTCCTGGATGACCCTGAGTAAATTTTCCATCAGCATCCCGCGGTCCTCATAAAAAAGTTTGTTGCCGGCAAAGACGGTAGGGTTCCTGTTGTCGCCGCCGGGTTTTTGGAATTTCTATTCCAGGAGAGCCCCGCCCCGGCCAGGTTGCGGGCTTTACCGGGGTGCGTGCTCCACATTCACCCGACCCAGGGAAGTCAGCAGGACCGGGGAATCTTTTTTAGAAACTTTTTCCGGCTCGGGGAAGACTGGTATGCGTTCGTTTCTTGGGATCAGCTCGGCATAGGGGCCGAGATTTTTTTCATACAGGTTGTGAAAGAAGTCCGGCAGCTCCTGAGTGCGGCCTTCGAAAAATCCCCGAAATCCGGCATCCGCGACCAGCAAGTCACGCACCCTCTGCATGTCCTCGATATCTTTTCTCACCGCCAGGGCGCGGGCGATTTGAACCAGCCGGGAGGCCAGCGGCGTCCGGGTGGCCATCCGCCGCGCCATCATTCGGGTGGAGGAAAGTTCCCGGTTGAGGGCGATCAGGCCATCGTAATATTCCACCGGAGAATAGTTTTTCATCCTCACCGTCAGGTAGGAAAACTTGAAATAAAAAGGCAGGGGCATGCTTTTCAAAATCCGCCCCTCAGAATCATAGGAGTCATAAAGGGGCGTTCCGCCGATGGGAATAGGCATGTTGACGGTGGGCCAGACTTCGGGCAGGCTCCGGATGAACTCGCGGGTCAGTTCCACCGGTGCCTCTCCCTGGTCGGCATCGGTTCCGAAGATAAAGTTGGCCTGCATGCCGGGAATGTATTCGCCCATTATTTTAAAATGCTCGATCACCTGTTGCAGTTTGTCGCGCCCGGTTTTTTTTCCAACCCCGGCCTTGTTCGAGTACGCCGCCCAGGACTCCACGCCGGGAGCCACATAAACGCAATTCGTATCCCTCAGCCGGTTCAGCCGTGATTCCTTCAAAACCGAAAGCGAACTTTCGATCATATACGGATTCCGGCGGCTTTCAGGGATTTGCTCAAACACGCTCAGGGTGTCGTCGAAATTGACGCCAAAGTTGGGGTCGGCAAACCATACAAACACTTTCGGATAATTTTTTGACAGGAAGGTCAGGTCCTCCTTCAAAGCATCACCGGACAGGGGAACGTAGGAGTTATCCCAATCCAAACAGAAGTTGCAGGTGTACGGGCACCCGACACTGGACAATAGATGAATGATGCTCATCCGCGTGGGTTTTCCGCGTGAAAAGGAAGCGCGAATGATGTCCGGCATCCTCTCCTCCACGGAGGGAATTTCCGTCAACGGCTTGCCGCTGCTAATGACCGCCGGTGGATCGAACCGGCCTTTCAAAATGTCTTCCACCAGGGTGCGGTCGCATTCTTTGACGACCAGATCAAAATAGCGCAGGCAATCCTCGGGAAACGATTTAGCGTGCGGACCCCCGATAACGGTCAAAGTTTTTTCGCGGCGATACAGCTTGGCCAGCGCATAGGCCAGACCGCAGTACGGCGTATACGTTCCAATGAACACCACGTCCAAATCATCCGGGAGCAGGCTTTTCGGATCGGCGGCCTGACCGTAATAGGTGGCGTAATGCACCTGATGACCGGCCCGCCGGCACCACACCGCGATCGCCTGCGGGGTGATGCTGACAAATTGCTTGGAGAACTGGGCATGGTATAGCCGGTAAGACCAGCTTTCTGCCGGTTTTTCCTGAAGTAGTTCCATCACTCCAACTTTCATGGTGGTCCTCCCTAAAAAAGTTTAAAACTCCAACCCTTGGAACGAAACTCAGGCATACCAATCCTTTCGCGTCGCGGGTAACGGGGTGCGGCCGCGGTCGGCTTTGGTCAGGAGCGTCTGAAACAGGTTGAGCCGCCCCAGACAGAAATTATGGGCGGACCCGGCCATATACAATTTGAAAATCCGCCAGGTGACTTCTCCGGCGATTTTCCGGATGGCCTCCCGCTGCCGGTCCAGGTTTTCCACCCACAGCCGCAGAGTCTGCGCATAATGCTCGCGCAGGTTTTCCACATCCCGCACCTCGAAGCCGGTTGCCTCCGCCAGATCGATCACCGTTTTGAGAGGCACCAGATCGGCGTCGGGAAACACGTAGCGGTTGATGAACGACGTCGGATTCGGCTGCAACTCATAATTGCAGGCGGTGGAAATGGCGTGATTGAGAAACAGGCCTCCTGGTTTCAACAAACGCCAGGCGGTTTGAAAAAAGACGTCCAAAAAAGAAAAGGAATGCTCCATCGTTCCCACCGAGGTGATCTTGTCGAACCGGCGGGTTCCGGTGAGGTCCCGGAAATCGGCTCGTTCCACCCGGCATTGGGAAGTCAGACCCCATTCCTGAATTTTTGCGCGGGCGTATTCGTCCTGCGCCCGGCTGAGGGTGATGCCGAGAGCGTGGACCCCGTAATGCTTCGCGGCGTGGAGAATCAATCCGCCCCAGCCGCACCCGATATCCAGAAGCGTTTCTCCCGGCTTCAACATCAACTTGCGGCAGATGTAATCCAGCTTGTGCCTCTGGGCGTCGTTGATGTCCTCCTCCCACGAGTGAAAATAGCCGCAGGTGTACTGCAGGGAATCGTCCAGCACCTTTTCCCAGAAGGGAACCGGCAGATCATAATGAAAGCTGATCGCCTTGCGGACGCGCTCCCGCTCGCCGGGCTCTCCGTGAGACGGGACCGCGGCATGGCCTTGGTAAGCCTTGTCGGTGGCCGGCAGGGACAACAGCCATTTGGCGAAATGAACCTTCTCCCGCCAGGTGACGTGCAGGCCGGCAAAATCGTCCTGAAGCTTGAGCGCCACTTCCAGGTCGCCTTCGATATCGAAATCCTTGAACACGTACGCCTCCGCCAGCCCCAGCTCCGTCGGGTTCCACAACAGTTTGCGGAGCGCGCCCGGATGATTGATCACCAGGGTGAACCGACGGGTCTGCCCCATCTCCTGCGGCAGAGTGCTGCCGTCCCAGAGGCGAATGGCAAAATCACGCGATGAATAGTTGGCAAAAATCCTCTTAAGAAAAGTCAACGATTGTTGTGCTTTTTTGTCTTCGTCACACAGTGCCATCGTTATCATAAGTCCCCCTCGCCAAACATGCTGTTGAGTCGGGGATCAAAGAAGATTGCGTTCAGCTGATCCTCAACGTTAAAATGCGTCGTTTTCCACGTTTCATATTTTTTCCCGAGGGCGTTAACAGGCGCCCTATAAACACAAAAGACTTTTGGTCCTTTTCCGTATGCCGTGTTGGCGTTTCCACCCGATGCGGTGCCAAGAACCCGATGGCCGACAACAGCGGCGGCGGGTCCTTCTCCTTCAACCGGGAACCGTCCGGCTGGTAATCATTCAACAGGGCTTCCGTCAATCGGCCCCCGTCATCCGTCACTAGGGTCGGTTTGAAATAATCGCGATAACGGGAATGCACCGGAAACAGGGGCCGGTAGACCGGGTCCAAGGGCTCCGTGGTGCTGATATACGTTCTGCCGGCGGGCATCCGGGGAAACCGGCCGGGCGAATTGATCCAGTGCGGCGCGCACAGATTGAAAACGTTGACCAGCGTCTGAAGCCTTTGAAACACACTGAGGTTGCCGCGATGCGTCTTCCACACCTCCCACGCTTTCCGCAGAACTTTCCGCCGGTACCGCCTGAACGACAGCAGGTCGCGGACCAGCGAGGCCACCGCCTCCGGAGGGTCCACCGGTTTCATGGTTTGGGTGAATCCGTCGAGATCGCGCAGTTTCAGCCGGGGCAGAAGGCGGTTTTCGCGGACACACTCCTCGAAGTACGGGGTCCCGAGAAAAGGAATGGTCAGCGAAATAAAACTGGGCAGGGTGATCCCCGGAGCGGATAAAAACAAATCGATTTCGCTTCGCAATTCGCGGACGCTGCGGCGGGAAGGATCGAACATCAGCCCGTAATGAAAAACGATGCCCGACTGCAGGCATCGATGAATGGCAGCCATCTGGGGGAGCAGCAGGTTCTGGCGCTTCTGGTAACTTTCCAGTTCCGCGCGGTCGAACGACTCCACCCCGCTGAACAAAGATTCACATCCCGATTCCCGGGCGCGGTCCAGGTTCTCGAAATCCAGAAAGAAATCATGGGTCACCAAGGCCGACCAGCTCTTGAAATGTCCCCGCTTGTAAAACCATTGCAGAAGATCCACCCGCGCCAGAAAAAACTCACGGTCATCCCCGTAAAAATTGTTATCGATGAAACACAAATGCCGGCCGGGCTTCATGGCCCGCAGTTGTTTCTCCATATTCTTCAGGGAATATTTCTGATACTCGTTGCGTTCTGCGGTGAGCGAACAGAAGCCGCACCGGAAATTGCAATTGCGGCTGGTCTCCAGGTAGTCGACCGGATGAAACCGCGGCAGAAGGTCGTAGCGCGGCGTCATTTCCGGGTCCGCCCATTCGCGGCCCCAGGCGTCGGCGATGACCTCCTGCATCTGCTCCACATCACCCTGGCAGGCGTAATCGAAAAACTCGCGGGAATATTTCGGAAGCGCCCGGATGGCCGGTCCTCCGGCCACGGTGATGACTTTCGGGTTCAGTGTCTTCGCATACGCCACCATATGAAGCATGCGGTCGAATCCGGTTATCACTCCGGTCAGCACCAGCATATCCGGCCAGGCGAGCAGCGATTTATCCTTCAGAGGCCCGCTCCGATGTTCGTTGTAGATCCGCACCCGGCACCCGGTCCGCGAAAAGGCGCCCGCCAGGTAAACCGGGGCCATGGTCTGCGGTACTTTGAAGGAATTGGGCAGATAAACCCGGCGGTCGTCCATGAACACGTTAATAATGAGTACCCGCTTTTGAGGCCGGTGACCCAACAGAGAGGCCAGGAACCTAATTTTATTGTTACCGCCTGATGAGCCCATGATCGCTCTCCAATAATTTATTTAAAGGAAATATCCTGTTAAATATTAATCATCCGGCCAAAAAATTTTGGCTGGTTGCCACCTGCTGTCCCGGCCTTTTCCCGGGAAAGCCGCTCAAGAAAATATCTTGAAAAATGGTGTTCTCCGCTTCCCGGGTTCCAGCGCTCGAGGTGCCCCCCCGCCGGATCTGCGGGACTTCAAAATCGACAAAACCATTTAAATATTTAAATTTACAGAAATCTGGCTGTGTCCCTGTCATGTCTCTTCTCCCTGGATTCCAGCTCCTGTATCTGGTTTTCAATGCCTGCCCGGGAGCCTATGATCACAAGGGTTCCCGGATTTATAACGATCAATATAGGTATATTTACCAGAAAGGCAATAGAATATTAAATATATTACAAAATATTTACAAACAGAGGCCGCTGAATTTGCTCGCTGATATTGATAATTCTTTAGGAAATAAGGATTTCAGGGAAGGATCGGCGGAGAAACAGGGTTCTTCCGGTTACTCGCTTTGGGCGGAAAGAAACAGGGATTGTTCGAGGGTTTTGAAGAATTTCTGGTACATCTCAGGATCCTGGACCGCACGAATATCGTACTGCACACTGGCCCGTACCAGTAACCGGGTCTTTTCCTTGGGGCGTACGGTCACCGTCATGCGGATCAGATCATTGCGGTATTTGAACGGGCCCCAGGTTCGGAAGTTGGTGAGGTTGAATATAATCAGATTATCGGTCTCATAAGCATAATAAGTCGGATGGTCGGGCCAAGGGTCATTGGGATTTTCATGAAACATTTTTTTACCGGACACCACTCCCAGGTCTTCATCCAGAACATCGATATCAAAGAACAGGTCCTGCATGGCGGCGACGGTGACCCTCATGATTTTTATTTTATCCGTGGTTTCAAACACCCGGGTCTGGATCGCCCGCTGTTTGACCTGGCTGTCCTCCGACATCAGGATCTGGCTTTTGGAGTTCCATTGCAGTTCGGCGCCCCACTGCATGGCACAGCCTTGAAGCAAAACGCCGGTGCACAACCACAGCAGAAAGAAACCTGCCCGCCTCTTTTGTTGGGAGAAAAATTTCATGGCTTCCATGCAATCCATCGTCAAATGTTCAGCACCTACCGGCCGTGGCCCCTCCAGGCTTCGACCGCGTCAACCGGGGATGAACAGCGAACGTTGTACCGCAATAAAAAAGTTCTGGTAAATTTTCGGGTCTTCGATGGGTCGGGTATTGAACAGGGCGTTGACCCGGACCTCCGTCCGTTGTTCGCCTTTCTTCCGCACGGTGACGGTCAATTCTACAAAACCGGATAGCCCGCCGCCGGCGAATTTACCGGCTGTTATCAAACCCATGGGCGCGTTGGCGCGTTCGATGATAAACCCCAGGTCCTGCAAAGCGGCCACTACGCCCCGCAACACTTTATTCTGATCACTGAAGTCAAACGTCCGGGTCTGGAAACTCCGGATTTTCATCTGGGAATCGGTAAGCGACAGAAGATTTTTCGGGACTTTTTGAGGCCCAGCACAAGCCTGCAAAAGAAAAGCCAAACCTAATACGAATAAACCAGTACGGGCGTTCACGTTCATCCTCCCTCAGATTTGATGGGCTTCAAGAAACACGCTCTTGGACAGTTTAGCAAAAAACTGCTGGTAGATTTTCGCATCATGAATCATTTCCATACGCTGTTGGCCCGGCGGAATAGCCTGGTCGCCGGCATTGCCATCCCCCTTCCAAATCGATCTATGAAAAAGGATTCGAACCAAGAAACGGGAAGAGTCGGTCTCCGACCGGCGGGTCACCAGGGTGGCATTGATCTGTTGATGCAGATCCACCGGCATAATGTAGGCTTTTCCGGTTATAGCGAATAGTATTAAAAGGAACCCCTGCATGATTTCCTGGCCCGCCTCCCGGGCGCTACGTTCCTTGGCCGCCCGCAGCATCCCCACCCCAACGGCGCTTTCCTCGATCTGGAATCCCAGGTCCTGCAGGACGGCGGCGGAGGCGGAGAGCAGTTCCTTTTCATTGGAGGTTTCGAACATGCGGGTCTGCAGGGCGCGGTGCTGGGCCATTTCCGGGGTCATTTCAAAAAAACTCTCCGGTTTGGCCATCTGGACACAGCCCGAAAACAGAAGGCCGCCCAGCAGGGTGAGACCCATCCACCCGAACCCGCGCGGTGCCCCTTGCCGGCGAAGGTTTTTAAAATTGGGTGTAGTTGTAAGCAAAGTCACGGACCTTTTTCTGTTCATCAAACTTGATGATAATCGTCAAAGTCTTCTGAGTGGTCGTGCTTTCCGCCTGGCGGGTACTGCCGCCAAAAATGATCAGCGTCCCGTAGGCGAAGTTACGGGTATCCACGCGATTGGTCGATACTTTGTCGTAAATCCAGACTTCACGGCGTTTTTCATCCGTGGTAACAATATTAGGCGATCCCAGAATAGCCGCGACATCCGAGGCGGGCATTCCCACTTTGATTTCTGCCTGAACCGTACCCACCGTTAAATTGGTGGCATTGGCATCGCGGCCGGCACTACTGCCCATATGGCTATAACAGGCGGACAACAGGGTTGAACTCAATAAAACGATCCACAACCATTTCCCGTTCATAATTCTCTCCCAATTCTGGAAATACATTCGTTGACTACTTACAGGATAACCCCATAATTTTAGGATGGAAGCCTCGTTTTAACGGCGGCCGGAACCGGCAACTATCCTTTGATACCCCTGATCATCAGGTCGACACCGGCTTTGGCCTCCTGTTCGAGACCCTCGAGAGTGACATTTTTAATGAAATGCGGCAGGCGGAATTTGGTGGTCAAGGCATAAATCGCGTTGGCGGTGTGGACCACATCGGAGACATTGAATTCGCCGGTGCGGTTGCCTTCGGATAGGATTTCGGCCATGAGGGAATTCTGGACATCCCGGTGGCGCTCCACCAGGTCCCAGCGATCGTCAAGAATGTAGTCGACCAAATCCTGTACATTGGGTTGCTCGATGATTTGGCTGTGCATGAACCTCAGCTTTTCCAGAACAAACGCCTCCAGCCGCTGGCTGGGGCTGAGGCCGGGTCTCTTCAAAACGTCCCGTAAAATCTGCTCCGCCTTGCAAATATAAAGCTGGGCTACCCCGACCCCGATATCGAACTTGCTCTCGAAATAACGGTACAGGTTGCCGGCGGACATACCACAATCCTTGGCGATTTCCACCATGGTGGTTTTGCCGAATCCATACTGGATAAAACGGTCTACCGCTTTATCCAGAATCAGGCTTTTGATCTCTTCGGCTGTGGCGGCGACGGTACTCATACAGGTCTCTCTCAAGGTCTAATGGTAAATAATAAACAAAATGTTTATTTTTTGTCAACTTATTTTTGAAAATTGTACACAAATTTATTCTTTCTGCAAATTTACTTGTTTTGCACCATATTTTAAGTAAGTTTCCAGCAGGCGCTCGTGACAGGAAAGGATGATCACCTGCCGGTCCCGGGCGAAGTCGCGCAAAATGTCCAAGACGTGCTCCCGCCGGGTATCGTCGAAGTTGACCAAAACATCGTCCATCATAATGGGTAAGGGTTCCGCCCGCGTCTCATAATCCTCGATCAAGCCGAAGCGCATGGACAGATACAGCTGTTCGCGGGTGCCGCGGCTGAGCAGGACGGGGCTGATGAAACTGCCGTTCTGTCGCACGATCCGGAAGGCATCGCTTTCGAGCGGTTTTTCCACGCCCCGGTAATGGTTTTCGGTGATTTTGGAAAACATCCGGCCCGCCGCCTGGAACACCTGCGGTTGCCGGTTCTTTTCATATTGCACCTTGGCCCGGTTCAGAAGGTCCAGGGCCAGAGTCAAGGTCGCCCATTCGCGGGCGCCGTTCATGAGCTGTTCCTTTTCGGCTTCCAACTCGTTTTGCAGGGAGACCAGATCCTCCCGGGAGGCCAGTTGCTCGGCCTCGCCCCGTAACCGTCCGATTTCCTGATTCATCCGGTCCTGATCTTCATGAAGGTGGTCCAGCCGGGAAACCACCTCGGCCCATTCCCGCTCCAAAAGCTCCGGGTCGGACTCCCGCATGGAGGCCATAAACTTCTCGTACGTCTCTCCCAGCCCGACGCGGGTATGAATCCGTTTCTGAATTTCGCGAATAGACCGATCCAGCGCCTGCTTTTCCTGCGCCCGGTGCCATTGGTGGAGAAACCCCTCCTCGCTGTCCACCCCCGCCGACCGGAGCAGATGGTCCAGCGATTCCTGCTGGCTGTCCCGTTGGGCGGCGATGCCGTCCACCCTTCCCGTCTGCTCGTTGATCTGGGCGTCCAGATCCCGGCACTGGTTGAAATGGTCGCGGGTTTCATCAAACTGGCGGCATAACATCTCGATATTGACCAGCAGGTCGTTCGTCAAAATCATCTTGCCGGCAAACTCCGCCAGCCGGACGACCAGCGCTTCCGCCTCGGCTTCCCTGCGGTTCATCTGGTCGATCCGCTCGTCGAGGTTTTGCTTCTGGAGGGTCCATTCCCGGACGGCCCGCACGTGGTTCTGGATTTCTTTGAACAATGCCGGCGAAGTTTCTAGGTCGAGTCCTTTATCCTGCACCCATTGCCGCCAGACTTCCTGATCGGCCTCGAAGTCGCTTTCCATTTTTTTCAGTTTGTCCTTCAAAAGATTCTCCTGCTGGGCCTCCCGGTGGCCCTCTTCCGGGTTGCGGATCAGCCACAAAAAGAGCCCCGCCCCGGCGGCCAAAAGCACACCCATAAAAAAACCCAGCTCCGCATTGGACGCGTACCAGGCGAAAGCGACGCCCGCCAACCCCAACGCCGCCAGCACTGCGGCCACCATGCGCATGCCTAACGGACTGGGCAGCGGACTGCCGGTGACGATCTGCTCCTGATGAAGCTCCAGCCGGTTGCGAACATTGATGACCGCTTGCTCCGACCGGTACAAAGTCTGCTCCTGTTTGTGCACGAACTGCTTGTCGGCGTCGTCCCAATCCAGATGGAGAATCCGCTCTTCCTCCCAATCCCCCCCGATGCCTTCGATTTCCACGCGAATTTTTGCTTCCAGCTGGTCGCGTTCCATCTGCACCTTCTGCTGATCCTTCTGCGCGGCCCGCACCAGTTCGGTGAGTTGGCGCAGTTGCATGATCTCGCTTTCCCGTTCCAGAAGCGCCGGGTTGAACGAGATCGGCTGCCTTCGGATTTTTAGTTGATTCAGCTTGGCCCGCTCCTCTTCCAGCCGCTGGCTCAGGTCCTCTTGTTTGGTCTGGATTTTTTCAAACGACAGCATGCTTTCTTCATTCATCGCGGGGACTTCGGCCCGTTTCTCCCGCTGGGCGGTCTGGTCCTCAAGTTCAATAAAGTCCGGGAACAGATCACGCCGCAACTCCAGGTTGCGCCGGCGCGTCTCCAGTTGTTCCGCGCCGGCTCCTCCGGTTTGGTGTTTCTGCTCCAGGACCCGGATCTCTTTGTTCAGTTCATCGTACCGACTGATTTCGTTGGACCGCGCCCGAAGCTCCTCCTGCCGTTTTTTGATTTCCCGGACCCTCTTGTCCAAGGCGCGGTCGGACCTCCCCCTGGGTTTAAACAATGCGTCCTGTTTCGATCGAATCTCTTTCTCCACATCGGTCAGCGACACTTTGCCGAGGCCCATCCCGGCGCCCAGGATTTTGTTTTTGATCTCCTCTTCCATGAGAGAATCCATGTCCTGCAACTCCTCCAGCGCAAACGCGTAAATGTTTTTGAAAATTTTCCGGGAGGCATGGCCGAGGTAGGTTTCGAGATGCGCCTGACCCGAGCCCTTGCGGTCCGCCGCCTGCACGGTCACCTCCCCTTCCAGCGTTCCCCCCTTGCGGGCAATAAAAATCGTCTCGCCGTTGGACCGTTCGCACATCAGCGTGCCGGCGCGTTCGCCGCCGTCGACCGGTTCGTAGGAATTCATGCCTTTCCGCTTTTTATCGAACCCGAACAACACCCAGCGGACGAATTCCAGTAGTGTGGTCTTGCCGAATTCGTTGCCGCCGTAAATCACGTTCAGGCCCGGCAAAACCGGTACCACGCGGCAGTGCAAAAATTTGCCGAATCGCTCAATGTGAATTTCACGAATTTGCATAAGATGATTTTAGATTCGCAATCGCCAGGGGCGCTCAGTCCCGGTTCACCAGCATATCCAGAGTCAGGTTGCTCGCCTGAAGTAAAATTTCCCGCAGTTCGCCGTCGCTGAATTCCGCAAGCAGATAACTGCCCTCCCACGCTTGAACCAGAGGCTTGAGAGCTTCCCGGCATTCCAGAAGACCGGCTGTCTCTGCCTGCTGGTCGTACAGCGCAATCAGGTCGGCGATGAAATCCTGGCCCTGTTTCAGGGCGTCGATATCGTAAGCCCCGCGGGTGTGCAGACGAAACTCCAGCCACAGGCCGGCTGTGGCGTCCGGAATTTTCCGGAGCGCTTCATCCCGCACGCCGTCCATCGTCCCGCCTTTCATCAACAGGGAATGCGCTTCGGTGCGCCCGGTCAGGGTCTGGCGCACCACCAGACTGCGGCCCTCGGCCTGACTCAGGAGTTGCTGGCATTGCTCGACGATCTCCCCGACCACCGCATCGAGAGTGGCACAGCCGGACACATCCACTGCGGCTTCGGCGAAACGGAGGACATCGGTCGCCACGAACCGGATTTCGGGATCAGCGTCCTCGCGCAGAGTCACCAGGCAACATCCCCGGGGTCCGGATTCCTTGAAGTGACGGCCCTGCGAATTGCCGCAGTAGACGATCGCCGGATGGCTTTCGCGTAACACCTCGCGCAGATGAATATGCCCCAGCGCCCAGTAATCCATGCCCCGCGCCACCAGGTCCTCCACCGCGCAAGGGGCGTACGGATCGTGATTCGGGTTGCCGCCCACGTTGGCGTGCAGGACCCCCACCGCGAAGCCCGCCTCCTGCCGCCGTTCGAACTTGAGGGCCAGGTTGTCGAACACATCGGGTTCGGGAAAGCTGGTGCCGTAGATATGCGCCAGCGTGCGCCCGTTTTTCTCCACCGGTACGGAGTGCACGCGGGCGGCGGGAAACACCGTGACCCCCTCCGGCCACGCCAGGGTGGTCGACCAGCTGTTGAGCGGATCGTGGTTGCCGTGCGCGATGAAGACGGGGATGGCGTGATCCGCCAGGGTTTGCAGTCCGTTCCGGAACTTGAACTGCGTCGGCAGGCTTTTGTCTTCGCCGTCGAACACGTCGCCGGCGATGATCACCGCGTCCACCTGCTCGCGCACCGCCAAATCGACGATGTTCAGAAACGATTTCAGAGTGGCCTCGCGCAGGCGTTGGGCCCACTCCGGATGAATGGCGGAAAAGCCCCTGAACGGGCTGTCGATATGCAGATCGGAACAATGGATGAAGCGAAAGGTGGCCAAGTGCGTCCCTGGTCGTGATGGCGGAAGGTTTAGAGATAATCCCGGTAAAACCAACGGGAAGGGACCGGGTCAGAGAGTTAGATTACACCGTTTGCCCTGCCATTTCCAATCCTCTTTCCGCCTTTGAATCGATGTGGTTGACGGGAGCGGTTTTCTTGCTTAGCATGATCCAATTGAGTTTATTCACGGCTGGAATAGAACCCATGACCCGACCTCTCACCGAAACACCGACCCACGAATCCACCGGGCACCCGGCCATGGAGTACCGCCGGTTCGGTAAAACCGGGGAGATGATTTCCGTCCTCACCCTGGGCGGCATGCGGTACAAGTACGGCTGGACGCCGCCGCGCAGTTATCTTCCCAAATCCGCGGTTGAGAATTGTCTGGAAACCACCCGCCGGGCTTTGGAGGTGGGGATCAACCATATCGAAACCGCCTACGGCTACGTTAAAAGCGAACATTTGTACGGCAAGGTTTTAAAGGAGCTGGGCACGCCGCGCGCTCAGTTCAAAATGATGACCAAGGGCGCGCCCATGACCGCTGATGAAACCCGTTCGATGGTGGAACAACAGTTAAAGGCGCTTCAGTTGGACTATGTGGATTTTTACGGCTGGCACGGCCTCAACAACGAAGAGCGCCTGCAGGCGGCGCTTAAACCCGGCGGCCCGGTGGACACCCTGCACCGCTTGCGGGAGGAGGGATTGATCCGCCATATCGGGTTTTCCACCCACGCGCCGTTGAACGTGATCGAACAAGCCATCCGCTCGGATATGTTCAGTTTCATCAATCTACATTATTATTATTTTTTCCAGCACAACCGGCCGGCGGTGGAGTTGGCCGGGGAGAAAGATATGGGCATCCTCATCATTTCGCCCAACGACAAGGGCGGACAGTTGTGGAACCCGTCCGAAAGGGTGAAGGAGTTGTGCCATCCGCTGACCGCCATCCAGTTCAACGGACGGTTCTGCCTGAGCCATCCCCAGATCACCACGCTCACGCTGGGCATGCACGCACCGGAACATTTCGACCAGAACCTGGCCCTATTGAAGGGCGGACCTTATTTCTCCCGGGAAGATGCGGCGGTGAAAACCCGCATGGATGACGCCTCCCGTTCAATCTCCGGGTTTTGTACTTACTGTACTGATTGCCTGCCCTGCCCCGAAAATATCAACATCCCCGAGATCCTCCGGTTCCGCAACCTGCTGGAAGGCTATGATATGCAGACCTACGGGAAATACCGCTACAATATGTTGGGGGGCAAGGGCCACTGGTTCCCCGGGAACTTTGCCACCGCCTGTACCGAGTGCGGCGATTGCCTGCCCAAATGCCCTGAAAAACTGGAGATTCCAAAACTGCTCAAGGAAACCCACGACCAATTATTTGATACCCGATCCTACTGGCGGTCCACCTTGGAAGCCTTCCTGGTCAATAATTATCGGAAAGTTAAAGATCTTTTCCTCAAGCTTACCTTTTGAAACCGGGTGATAACCCTTTAAACCCATTGAAATCTGGACGGTTCTTGGATGGTGTTGGACCTCCCCAAGGATGTCTCTGCGGCGCGAGCCGGGGACAGGACCAGACGTCCAAATTATTCTAAATGGTCTATAAATATAAGCTATTGAGTTTATTGAACTAATGCTGAAAGCATTGACGGAAGGGTTTTTATGGATTAGCCTGCTACGTACACATAGAGTTTCTTGGTAATTATACCCTGATTGGGTTGCTCGAAAAATTAAGGAAGGTTATTACATAAAGGCTCCGGTACCCTTATGGTTTCTACTGCTATGCTGTCTCAGGACGCCAAGTTTACGCACGCAAAAATCCTGATCGTTGATGATGAACAAGGCAACATCAATGTCCTTGAAAGGATGCTGAGCGCCGCCGGTTATCACAACGTCACCTCCACCACCGACTCTCGCTCCACGCCGGACCTCTATCAATCCATCCGTCCGGATCTGATTCTTCTGGACATCAAAATGCCGGAATTCAGCGGATTCGATGTCATGAATGCCCTCCGTGCGCTGGAAACCGAAAGTTACCTTCCGATACTGGTTCTCACCGCGCTATTGGACTCCGAGACCCGGTTGCGGGCTCTGAAGGCGGGCGCCAAGGATTTTGTCAACAAACCCTTCTCAATGGAGGAAATGTTGGCCCGCATCAACAATCTTCTGGAAGTCCGGATGATGCACAACTCGGTGCACAGCGAGAAGAAGTCGCTGGAAACCCAGGTGGTGAAACGCTCCCAGGAGTTGCGTCAGTATCAGGTGGAAATCATCCACCGGCTCGCCCGGGCGGCGGAATACCGTGACAACGAAACGGGCATGCACGTTATTCGCATGAGCAAGCTGTGCGCACGGCTGGCACGGGGCCTGGGCCTGAATGACCACGACTGCCAGCTCCTGCGCCATGCCAGCCCCATGCACGACATCGGTAAAATCGGCATTCCCGATCACATTCTCCTCAAACCGGGACGCCTCACCCCGGATGAATGGGCCATCATGCAGACCCACGCTGAAATCGGCGCGGTGATTTTATCCGGGAGCGAATCGGAATTTCTGCAGATGGCGGAAGTCATCGCCGGGTGCCACCACGAACAATGGGACGGCTCGGGTTATCCCAAAGGCTTGAAGGGCAAGAACATTCCCCTGGTGGCGCGCATTGTGACCGTGTGCGACGTCTTCGACGCCCTCACCAGCGACCGGCCTTATAAAAAAGCCTGGCCCATTGAAGACACCGTGAAGGAAATGGAAAGCGAAAGCGGCCAACGGTTCGACCCCAATGTGTTAAGGGTTTTCATGGACCTGCTTCCGGAAATGGTCGAAATCAGCCAGCAGTTTGCTGATAGCATGGATTCAGTGGTCAACCTCCGGCACAAAACCTCCTGACCGGACCCCAAAAATTCGGTCGCATCAGGACAGCGGCACGGCCTCCTTGCTGCGGGTCCGACATCCATCCATCAACTGTTGCGCGTTCGGGTAGGTATCGTCTGCTTTGAGGATTTTTTCGAGGTAGGGCCCCGCCTTGTCGCACCTGAGGGTCTTCGCATAAATTTCCGCCATGATGAATTGAAAATGAATATCGTCCGGCTTCACCATTTCATAACGGATGCCCGCACCGATCACTTCCTGCGGTTCGCCCCGGCCCCGGTAACTGAACAACGCGCTTTTTAACGCCTCTGCATTCATGGGGTCGTTGGCCAGAACCCGGCTGGAATAGGTCAGGGATTTTCCATAATCGTTCTTGATGTTGTAAAACTTGGCCAGGGCGTTGAGCAGGCTGAGGTCCTCCGGGTTTTCCCGGACCTTGTCCGTCAATTCGATCAAAGCGATTTCCTGCATGACCGTCCGCAACTGGCGTGGATCGCTTTTAACCGCGGCTTCAAGTCTCTCCCGCGCCTCGTCCCAGCGCTCCAACGCCATGAGGTTGTACCCCAGATACAGGTTGGCGAATCCGTGTGCCGGTTCCCGGGCCACCACCTGTTTTAAATATTCCACACTGCGGGCATACTCCCCGACCTGATAAAACGCATGCCCCAGGTTTAAAAGAACATTTAGCTTGCCGGGCTCCTGCCGGTGTTGCGCCAGCAGGCGGTTTATCTGCTCCCGGCCCGCCTGCAGGTGATACCGGAACAAATCGCCGCCGCCGCCGGATAGCTCGATCGCCTCCAGCAACAGCCCGCGGTTGCCGTACATGACGCCGCGCTGGTATAGATCCATCACCCGGTACTGCCGTTTGAGCTGTTGGGTGTCCTCATACGCCATGCCCGAAATGCGGCGAAGGACCTCCTCGACCGGGGTGCGGTTGAACACCAGCCGTTCCTGCCCCGCCAAACCGATGACCTTGCCGTAATCGAGATAAAACTCAATGCGCGGCCGGTTGTCGGTGATCATCGGCTGATCCGCCGACAACCGTTGCATCGCCTCTTCCAGAAACCAGATGTTGCTGAGCAGGGTGGTGGCGTCCGGTATGTAAATATCCCGCATGGCCTGCGCCACCGAGGGCTCCGCCATACGGTCTTTCAGCTTTTGGAAATCGATTTGAATCGGCTGATCGGAACCGATGATCAGAATCTCGTTGGCGACCGACATCCACGCGATGGCATGCGGGAACACCGATAGAAAGGTTTTGAAGTGCATGTCCACTTCCCGCGCGCTCTGGCTGTGCAGGGGAATCCACTGCGCCATAAGGCCGCCCGGCTTGAGCCGGTCCCGCGCCGCCTGGTAAAAATCTTTCGTATACAAGTTCACGGTAAACGCGGTGCGCGGCGGCGGCGGTTCGCCGGTGATCACGTCATACCGCTTCCGCGTGGTCAACAGGAAGTTGCGCCCGTCCTGGAGCACGATATTTATTTTGGGATTGTTGACGGCATTGTGGTTCTCGTTTTGGAACGAAGCCGCGGCATGGATGACGCTCGACGACAACTCCACGCTGTCCACCCGCTTCACCCGCGGATGAATCCCGGCCGCGCCGGCGGTCTGGCCCGTGCCGAAACAGATCACCATCACGTCTTCCGGGTTGTCGGACAACAGAATCGGAACATGCGCGAACAGTTTCATGTAGCGCGTGGCGATCACGTTGGAGGCGGACATGGAAATGCCGTTGGTGATCAGCCGCTTGGCGGTGGGATCGAGGATGCCGTATTCGTCTTCGAACACCGCCACGGTAGCCGTCACCCCTTCTTCGAAATAGAGCAGTTTGCTCATATCCCGCTGGCCGGCGCTGTCGCGCATGAAGAACCGGTCGAGCAGGTTCCCGGGCATCGCCGCATTCAGGGCGATCACCCCGGCCACGGTTACTCCCGCCACGCCCTTGCGCCATCCCGGCGCGGCATCATCACCCGTGCCGAACAACAGCGGCACCATCAGCAGATTGATTGTCGCTATCGCCACCAGGCTCTTCTCCATGCCCAGCCAGGGCAGAAGCACAAACCCGGCCACCAGCGAACCGAGAATGGCGCCCAGCGTGTTGGCGGAATAAATCCGGCCGGTGGCCCGGCCGACGTGTTCGTGTCCACCCGCCGCCAGTTTGATGAGCACCGGAAAACTCATCCCGAACAGCAGGGTCGGCACCCCCATCAGCGCGGCCGAATCCTTGAAGTAGCGGAGAAACGTTTTGACGGGATTCGTCAGGCTGTAACTGTTCCACGGGGCGGAGAGCAGACTCTCCATTGTAAACAGGGTGAACAGCACGTACACCCCGATACCCGCCTGCAGGGCGATCAACACCGTTCTCAGGGAAACGGCGCGCGCTATCAGCGGCACCACCGCCAGACTCCCGATGCAGAGTCCGAGCAGAAACACCGCCAGCATCAGGCTGAACGAATACACCGTGCTGGCGATGCTGAACACCAGCAGGCGCGTCCACAACACTTGATACGCCAAGGCGGTCAAGCCGAAGACGAAACTGATTCCCATCCACAGTTTCAGCTCGGGGCTCCACGTCATCTTCGGCCACTCGAAGCGGGGCAGGCGGAACGGCGTTTTTTCGCCGGGATGCTCCTCCTGGTAAATGCGGATACAACCGATGCCGATAAGGAGATTGGCGCAGGAGGCGAACAACGCCGTCTGCAGAACCCCGAAGGTGGAAATGAACAGGAAACCGGTCAACACGCAACCCGCCGCCGCGCCCAGTGTATTGATGGAATACAAATAGCCGATCTGCGTGCCCAGGCGGGCGTTGTCGGTCACGTAATATTTGCTGATGATCGGCAGGGTGGCGCCCATGAAGGTCGTTGGGATGAATATCAGCCCGAACGCCAGCAGCGCTTTGAGGGCGTTGAACAGGGCCGGAGAATCCGGGAGCCAGCGGTGCATCCACGCGTAGAACACGTGAAACTCCGAAAAGATCAGCGACATCACCGCGCTGGTGGCGAAAATGAGGAGTTCCACCCGGCCGTAGACGAGGAGCGGCGGCGTGCCCTCCCGGTTCGCCACGGCGCGGTCGATCATGTGGCCCCAGACGTAACTGCCGAACCCCAGCCCCGCCATAAACGCCGCAAGTACAATGGATACCGAGTACACGGTATGGCCGAACACCAGCGTCAGCTGGCGTGTCCAGATGATCTCGTAAACCAGGGCGGTGATCCCGGAAATGAAAAAATAGACGTACACCAGCCGCGCCGGTTTGGGGGATAAGGCCACGGTCAAAAATCCTTTAAATGGATTGACATTAATCCTGCGTTTCAGTAGTTTTAGGGACAGGGGAAGCCCGACCAACCATAAATCAAAATACGGGTTTTGCCAACCCCGAAGCAGAAGGAATGGAAGTATGGCCGAGGATTATACGGCACACGAAAAGGAAATCGCGGCCTCGGACCGCATCGACCACCCCTACGCCGACGAAATGGGCGTGGAGTGGACTGTCGAGGCCTGGGAGCGGGTCAAGCACGCGCCTGAATTTGTAAGGCCCGGTATCCGCAAACTCATGGTCCAGCGCACCGTCAAGCGCGGTTTCAAATACATCACCTCCGACTTCCTCACCGAAATCCGCAACGAGTCGATGATGCTGGTCTCCAAGCGCGTCAAACAGTTCGGCTTCGAGGAGCTGTCGATGGGCGCGTTCGAGGTCGCCAAGCAGAAAATGGCCGAGAGCCCGCGCAAGGTGGAGGTCATCGAGGAAATTGAGGACTTCCTCGCCCTACGCACCGAAAAGAAGGAAGACATCGTCGAGAAGTTCAAGGATTATATGGAAACCGCGCCGACCAGCGGCATGCCGTGGTCCAAGGAAGCCCTGGAGAAAATGGAGAAAGTGCCGCCGTTCGTGCTCGGCATGGCCAAGCAGACCATCGAGGCGCGGGCCCGCCAGACGGGCGGCAAGATGGTGACCCCCGCCATCATCGACGAAGTGTTCACTAAAGTCATGCCCGCCTCCGCGAAAGAAGCGATGGGCATGGAAGTGACGGAAGAAGACAAGCAGAGAGACGTCGATTACGATGCACAGCAGGAGGAGGAGCCGGATTTCGAGTTGACCTGGCACGACGACGCCAAGGCCAAGGTCATGCGCATTCCCATTCCCTTCATCCGCGAGATGGCGATCAAACGCATCGAAGCCGAAATCAAAAAAGAAAACGTCACCGAAGTTTCGATGGAACTGTTCGACAAATACCGGTTTACCTTTTAACCTCCCCCTTTTTGAAGGGGGCCGGGGGGATTCTTCCTTTGTGTCACCCTGAGTCCCATTCTGTCATTCTGAGGAGCCGGAGGTGACGAAGAATTTGGGTTTTTCTTTTGATCCTTTTTAAAGCCCCGTCGGGTAATCCAGAAACTCTGTTTCGAGGCCGAATTGTTGTTCGATGTGTTGGCCGACGGCTTGCACGCCGCCGGTCTCCGTCGCGTAATGGCCGGCGAACATGAGCACGCATCCGCCTTCAATCGCTTCGTGATACTGATGGTTCGCCCCTTCGCCAGTGATGTAGCAATCGAGCCCTGCCTGCACCGCCTGGCCGACGATGTCCCCCGCGCCGCCGGTGACCAGCCCGACCGTCTCCACGTCGCCGCCACCGATCACTTTTACTGGAGCGCCCAGTTTTTCTTCGAGCAGTTTCCCCAGTTGCTCAGCGGGCTGGCGTTTCACCTTGCCCTTGAGTCCGATGAGCTGTCCTTCGTATTCGCCGAAGGTTTCCGCATGCTCGAGGCCGATCTTGTCCGCCAGCGCACGGTTGTTGCCAAGAACCGGGTGCATATCCAAAGGCAGGTGCGCTGAGTACAGCCCCAGGTTGGCCTTGATCATCGCCGACAGTTTGTCGTAATGCAGACCCCGCACCGGTTGCAGTCCGCCCCAGAAAATCCCATGATGCACGAACATCATCTGGCAGTCGCGCTCGACGGCCATCCCGAGGGTCGCCTGGCAGGCGTCCACCGCCAGGCCGACCTTGCGGACGGTCCCGGTATTCTGCACCTGCAGGCCATTCACCGCGCGCGAGGAGTCCTTGATGTTTTCGATATCCAAGAGCTGGTCGAGGTAGTGGGCGATCTGTATAATGTCCATGCGGCGAAGTATAGCAAAACGCGCGAATGGCAAGGAACTGAATATAACCACCCCTAGCCCCTCCTTGAAAAGGAGGGGGACTATAATGACCGCATTTCTGGTACGCAACATCGGCCAGCGGCTGATCCTGCTGGTGTTCATCTCGATCATCGCGCATTCGGTGGTCCACTTGGCGCCCGGCGACCCCAGCCTGGTGGACCCGATGAATCCGCGCATGAAACCGGAGGACATCGCCCGCATCCGCGCGGCCTTTCATCTGGACGATCCCCTGCACCTGCAGTATGCCTACTGGATGCGCGACCTGTTCACCGGCCAGCTAAAATCGTTCAAGGACAACCAACCCGTCCTCGAAAAATTATGGGACCGCTTTCTCAACTCCCTGCCGCTGTTTCTGGTGACCACCCTCATCACCTGGTGCGTCGCGTTTCCATTCGGCGTGCAGGCGGCCGTCAACCGCGGCTCGATGCTAGACAAGGGGGGAACCCTGCTGGCCTACACCCTCATTTCCTTTCCGGGATTTTTCCTGGCCTACATCTGCATTATCTTCATGGTAAAGGTGTTCGACATCCCGGTGATCGGCATGCGCACCTTCGGCCTGGAGGACGCGGGCCTGTGGTTTCAGTCGATGGACCGTATCTGGCACCTCACCATCCCCGCGCTGATTTTCGCGTCCGGGAGTATCGCCGTGCTGTCCCGCTACGTCCGGTCGCAGATGCTGGAGGTGATCCACATGGATTACATCCGCACCGCCCGCGCCAAGGGTTTATCGGAGGAAACCGTCATCTACAAACACGGTCTGCGCAACGCGCTGTTGCCGTTCATCACCATGTTCGGGTTGTTGATTCCCGGCCTGATCGGCGGCTCGGTCATCATCGAAACGATTTTCTCCTGGCCGGGACTGGGGCGGCTGGGGTACGAAGCCATTCTCAACCGGGATTTTCCCGTCATACTCACTTTGAATTTCATCGCCGCGATTCTGACCCTGATCGGCACCTTTTTGTCGGACATCCTGTACGCGGTGGCGGACCCGAGAATCAAACTGAACTGAGGCGTCTATGGACATCGCGGAAACTATCGGCGGCACATTGACGGAGCGGGAGTTCAGCCCGTTTCGCGAGAAGTGGAACATCTTCCGGAAAGACCGGAGCGCGGTGTTCAGCCTGTGGTTCCTGATTTTTCTGTTCGTTCTCGCCATTGCCGCGGTACTCCTGACTAAATACAGTTCACCGTTCAATCCCGCGACGGTGCGCCTGCCGGAAAAGTTTCTGCCGCCTCTGACGCCGTTCACCAGCGACCTCGTCCAACTGGAGGACGCGCCGCCCTTTAACATCTACCTGCTGGGCACCGACGAGTTGGGGCGCGACGTCTTCTCGCGCATGTTGCAGGGCACTCCAGTATCCCTCACCATCGGGTTTGTCGCGGTGAGCATTTCGGTTTCCGTCGGCGTTTTGCTGGGCGGACTGGCCGGGTTTTACGGGCGCATCCGCCTGGGCCCGATCACGGTCGACACGTTGATCATGCGGTTCGTCGACCTCATGCTGTGTTTCCCGACTTTCTTTCTGATTCTGACGGTGGTGGCGCTGTTGCCGCCTAACATCTACAACATCATGATCGTCATCGGCCTCACCAGCTGGATGGGCACCGCCCGCCTGGTGCGCGCCGAGTTTTTGTCCCTGCGCGAACAGGACTATGTGATGGCCGCCCGCAGTCAGGCCATCCCGGAGATGCGCATCATCTTTCAACACATCATGCCGAACGCCATCGCGCCGGTGCTGGTGTCCGCCACCATCGGCGTGGCGACGGCGATCCTCACCGAGTCGGCGCTCAGCTTTCTGGGATTCGGCGTGCAGCCGCCGGACGCCACCTGGGGCAATATTCTGTCCGACGGCAAAGGATTTATCTTCGACGCGCCGTGGCTGACGTTCATTCCGGGCTTCACCATCCTGTTCGTGGTACTGGCGTTCAACCTGTGCGGTGAAGGCCTGCGCGAAGCCTATAACCCCAAACTCCGCCAACAGCGGTGATCGGTTTGCTCATTCCATGATTTATCTGCAGAATCTGAAAAAACAATTCGGCCCCAAGGTGCTGTTCGACGACATCAGTTTTCATCTGAGGCCAAAGGAGCGCGTCGGCCTGGTGGGTGAAAACGGCACGGGTAAAACCACGCTCCTGCGCGCCATAATAAACAGGGTAGGACTCGACTCCGGAAAAATCGTTCTGCGCAAAGGCGCACGCGCCGCCCTGCTGGAACAGGAGCTTGAACGCGCAGGGGGCACCGTACTGGAGCGCGTCGTCCACGGCGACTCCCGCTTCAGCGAGGTCACACGGGAAATGGAGCGGCTGGAGAAGGATTCGGAGTATCACCAGCGCTCGCCGGAGAAATGGAGCCGCCGTTACGGCCATCTGCAACATGAGTTCGAACGCCTGGGCGGATACCAACGCGAGTCCCGCGCCCAAACCATTCTGCTCGGACTGGCTTTCAAGCCGGACCAGCTGGACCAGCCGCTCGAGCAGTTCTCCGGCGGTTGGCGCATGCGCGTGGAACTGGCGCGTCTGCTGTTGCAGAATCCGGAGGTGCTCCTGCTGGACGAACCCACCAACCACCTCGATCTGCAAACGGTGATCTGGCTGGAATCGTTTCTTAACAATTATGACGGAAGCATCCTGCTCATCTCGCACGACCGGCGGTTTCTGAACGCGCTGGTGAGTCGCATCGTCGAACTCGACCGCGGGCAGCTCACGGTCTACACCGGCAATTACGACACCTACGAACAATTAAAGGAGGACCGCATCGCCCAACTGGAAGCGCAGGCCGCCAGCCAGTCCCGGCGCGTCGGGCAGGTGGAGCGGTTCATCGAACGGTTCCGCGCCAAGAACACGAAGGCCACTCAGGTGAAGAGCAAGATCAAAATGCTGGAGAAAATGGGGAAGATCGAAACCTTCCAGCAAACAAAGGCCATCCGATTCCGTTTTCCGCAACCGAAACGCACCGGCCGCCTGGTGGCCGAGTTCAAGAACGTATGCAAACGTTATGGTGATGTGACCGTGTACCGCGATTTCTCTATTCTGCTGGAACGCGGATTCAAGGTGGCGCTGGTGGGAGAAAACGGCGCGGGTAAGTCCACCTTTCTTAAATTGCTGGCGGGAGTGATCGATTACCAAGAGGGCGAAATCAAATTGGGAACGAATGTCACGCGCGCTTATTTCGCGCAACACCTGATCGAAATCCTGGACGGGAGCCATACCGTTCTGGAATCGCTCGAGCAAGACGCGGGACACCTGTTGCGCACCGTGAAGCAGAACATTCTCGGCGCGTTTCTGTTTTCCGGCGACGACGTTTTGAAAAAAGTTTCGGTGCTCTCCGGCGGGGAGCGGTCGCGCCTGTCGCTGGCACGCATACTGGCCTCTCCGGCTTCGTTACTGCTGCTCGACGAGCCGACCAATCACCTCGACATGCGTTCCTGTGAAATGCTGGCGGCGGCGCTGGCCGATTACGAGGGCACGCTGGTCACCATCTCGCATGACCGCTATTTTCTGGACGGCATCATCAACCGGGTGTGGGAAGTGAACGCCGGCACCGTCAAAGAATACGTCGGCAGTTACAGCGATTACCGATGGGCCAAGTCGCGTGAGGCCGAAACGGCGGCCGGTGCGTTGGCGGAATCCGCCGAGCCGGAAAAATCGAGCGCCTCAAAAAAAGACAAGGAACGTAAACGTCAGGAAGCCGAAGCGCGTAATCAACGCTACCGCCGACTCAAGCCCCTCCAGGATCGCCTGAAGGAAGTCGAGCGGAAGCTGGAGTCCGTCATCCAGGAAAAACAGACGGTGGAAACCCAACTGGCCGATTCCTCTTTGTATGAGGACAACCGGAAAAGCGATCGGGTGGCAACGCTCGACCGGCAAAAAGAACTGGCGCAGGAAGAAAGCACACTGATGGCGGAGTGGGATCAGCTGTCAGAGCAGATCGAGGACATCCAGAACACCCCAACCCCTGAATTATGACCGCTACTTTGATTTCCATATTGGCTATCGGGGCCGCGTTGCTGTTGGCGATGGTGGTGATCGGCCCGGCGCTGTTCGGGTCGCCTTGGCATCCGATTTCCCGAAAAGATTTAAAACGCGCGCTGGATTTCTGCGAAGCGCAGGCGGGAGAGCGCCTCGTTGATCTAGGTTCGGGCGACGGGCGGGTGTTGATCGCCGCGGCAAAACAATACGGTCTTCTGGCAACGGGAATCGAGATCGACCCGCTCAAGGTGTGGCTGTCCAGCTTCAGGGTGCGCCGGGCGGGGGTGCAGGACCGGGTGAACATCGTGCAGGCCGACCTCTTCGACACCGATTACGGCGAAGCCGATATCCTGTTTGTCTATCTCACCCACCAGGCCATCGACAAACTGTTTCCGAAAATTCTCGAGCAACTGAAACCGACCGCGAAAATTCTATGTTACCGGTTCTGCATCCGGGGCATGACGCCGGACAAGGTGAACGCCGACAAAACGCTGTTTCTATACACACGAAACAAGGGAGCGCGGGTGAATCAATTCCGCTGAGAGTGTTACTGGACTTTCACGAGGCCTTCCCACACGTAAGCTTGGTTGCCGTTCTGTTTGATGATGATCCAGGCCTTGCCCTTGTACATCATCTTCGTCCGGCGGACGAAAACCAACCGCTCGCCTTTTTTCGCCTGGCCCGCGACCGGGAATTTGGTGCTGGGTCCCTTGCGCAGGCGGACACCACGGGCGGTGACTTCCGCATATTGTGGAGTGGCTTCGGGCTTGGACGGTTGGATTTTCGGGGCCGTCACTTTTTCCTTGGGGACCGATGGCGGCGCGGCCTGCGGTTCCGCCGGTGCGGCTTGGGATGCCATCGGGGCAGCAGGCATCGGCGCGGATTTGGGTGAAGGTTCCAGCCGGGCCAGGGCCAGCCCCGGTTGCCCGAGGGTGCCCGGATCGAAAAAGATGGGATTGGAAACCAGTTGATGCTGGTCGTCGATCTCGACCATCAGCCGGTAATAGGCGGGCCGCGACAGGTCCAGCGCGGGATCCTGCCACACGCCTTCGTATGGAAGGTTGAGTACGGCCTGTTTCACCACCTGGCCGTTACGGATAAGACGCAGGTGCGCCCGCGAAGGTTTGGCACCGGCAGTACTCAGACGAACTCCGATGTCCGGCGAATTTTTCGTTTTCAGGGTTTCTCCCATCACCGCCCGTTGGCCGGTGGCGGAGTCGACCAACTCGAACGTGTCCAGCGACAGGCGAAGCGGATCCTGTTTGTGTTTAACGGCGTACATGCGGCCGGCGCGAAGGGCTTCCAATACCGAGGCGCGGTTTTTCTGCTTGGCCAATAGTACGGTCCGCACCGCGCCGAGTTTATTCGGGCCGGTGGCTTCACAATGAAAATCGTTGGCGCCATACCCCCACACCGGTTTTTCCCGCGCCCCGATCAGATACATCCTCAGAACCTGATCCCATTCGCGTCCCGGGTCGGCGGCGGTGACCGGCGTTTCGTTCATGGCCTGGAATCCCGTGTAACCGCGCGTCACCAGCAGGTCTGCGGGATGGCGCTCCGTCCGGGTGTGCACATCGAACAGGCTGTTGTCGATTTTCTCCGCCACCGGCGTTTCCAGATGGTTCCAGAATACCATCGCCCCTTTGGAGTTCGCGTAATCGATCAGGTGCTGGTACGGTTCGACTCCCCAGTCCCGGTAGGGATCGAAAGGTGAGCTTTTAAAGGGATGGGTATTGGCCGCGAATAGAGCCATGACCAACGCAAACAACAGATAGGTGCGGCGCCAGCTTTTTCCCATAAACCCGCGCAAGCCGACTATCGTGGAGACCACGAATATCAGAAAAATGAAAAGATTATCTTTCATATAGCGGGTGGTGAAACTGCTGTTCAAGGTGGGAATTTCGTCGTAATCCAGGGAACTGGGGAGGCCGACCACCAGCAGGTGTTTGTCCCAGTTGTGGGCGACCAGGTTGCCGTCCAGCGGGTTCCCCTGCCAGTAATAAAACGGAGCGCTTTCCACACCGGGCACCAGCACCACGGTGTCGTCGCTCTGATCCAGCTGATTGATTTCGCTCAAAAACGTGGCGGCCCCGTTGCTCAACAGGGAGGGGCTGTCCATTTTGATCCGCAGGACGCGCTCCAGATACGGGACGCCGTATTGAATGGATTTGCGGTCGTGATCGCCGAAGATCAACCCGTCCAGGCCGCGGACCTCCGCCTGGGTCATCAGTTCCTGAATGGAAGAACAGCCGTCGCTGAACCGGGATTTCACGTCCGCGGCGATTTCCAGCTTCCGGTATTCTTCAGCTCCCAGGCCCGGCGGTTCCGCCATCCAGGCCAGCATCAAGAACAGGATCCCTGCTCCCATCCGGAACCCGCGCGCGGTGAGGCCTGCCGGTTTCCGGACAGAGCGACCCCGAGCCGGGCTCACCCTACCGTTGCCGGAGGTGTGATTTCGATTTCCCATGCACTCAATTTTCCGTAATTGCCGTTCTAAATATGGTAACACCCGGAGGCCGAAGACGCAAAAAATCAATAACCTACGGGCCGCCGCCGCCTTGCCTCCCGAAGACTCCTTGTGGTATACTTTATAATGAGTTATCGGGTTTCCTGCCCGCTTTTTGAAGTTTATTCACAGGACTCCAACGGGTCCCAAGACAATTCCACACAAAGGAATTCTTGCCATGAGCGCAAAAATACTGGTCGCCGACGCAAGCCCCACCATCCATAAAATCGTGGCCATGGCGTTTGCAAACGAGGGCATCAAAGTCGAAGGCATCAGCAAAGGCGAACATGTTCTGGAGTACATGGTGGACTTCCAGCCCGACATCGTACTCGCCGATATTCATTTACCGGGCATCAACGGTTACGAACTCAGCCACCAGATCAAGGACATGGACCGGTTTGCCTCGGTCCGCGTCATTCTACTGACCAGCGATTTTGAGGATATCGACCAGGCGGAAATGGATATTTCGAGAGCGGACGATCACCTCTCGAAACCGTTCAAGTCCGATGAAATCCGGCAAAAGGTGAAATCGCAATTGCAGATTTCCAAATCGAAGCCCACACTCGAAGTCCGAGAAGAAACCCCCGCACCCGAAACGGAAGCCGCCAAAAACGAGGTGCTCCAGGACCAGGTTGATGACATCGTGAATCAAGAAAGCGAATCTCCTGCGGACATTGTCGAAGAATTATTTCCCGAGGAGGAAGAATTGGCCGCCGCCGAGGGACCCGAAAAGCCCAAAGCCAAACCTCCCCAAATGAATCAGGACGCGGAGGAGATCATGGCGAATGCCCCGGAAGAAGTGTTCCGGGCGGAAACCCGTTCGATTCCGGTGCAGGATGACGACTTGAACGAATTGTTCCAATTGATCACCGCCGCGCCGGATTACGGCTTGGAGGACGCCGACGAAAATGCCCCGCAACGGGAACCCGGCTCCAGACCGAATCTGATCGAAGAAACGCTTTCTCTGATGGCCCGCCGTCATATTGAAGACGAACCGGTTGCCGCCGAAGAGGCGGCGAGCGAAGAAGCCCCTCCGGAACCCGCAGACCCCGGCGAAAACACGGTGGGCGACCGGGTCATTGCGGAACACATGGAACAGGTGAAAGCCCGGCTTCCGGAAGAGGCCATGCGCGGGGACGTTTCCGCCACCCTTGAAAAAACCGTGCGGGAAGTGTTGAGCCAAATAGGACCAGACATTATCCGGAGGGTCATCCAGGAAGAAATCGAACAGATCAAAAAATCGGAAGAGGCCTGATACCGGTTTCCCGCGCACCGAATATTGTGATACCATCCCCCCTTTCCCGGCCCTTTTCCCAACCCACTTCCGGTTTAACACCCAACAAATGGAAATGGATCACCGCTTACCCTGGTTGGTTGATTAGAGGACAATGAACGTACAACTGGACAAACAATATCAACCGCACCAAGTCGAGAAGCGGTGGATCGAGTATTGGGAAAAGCACCGTCTGGCGCACGCCGACGAAACGCGTGACGGCGAAACCTTTTCCATGGCCATCCCGCCGCCCAACATCACTGGCTCCCTGCACATGGGCCATGCGTTCAACAACACCCTGCAGGACATCATGGCGCGCTGGCAGAGAATGCGCGGCGTCAACACTCTGTGGCAACCAGGGACGGACCACGCCGGCATCGCCACACAGAACGTGATCGAACGCCAGCTCCAGGCCGAAGGCACGAACCGTCAGGAATTCGGCCGCGAGCAATTCATCGAGCGCGTCTGGAAGTGGAAAAAGGAATCCGGCGGCGCCATCAACCACCAACTGGTGAAGTTGGGTTGTTCGCTCGACTGGGAACGCGACCGGTTCACGATGGACGAAGGGTTGTCGCGCGCGGTGCGCGAGGTGTTCGTCTCGCTGTATGAAGAAGGGTTGATCTACAAGGGCGACTACATCATCAACTGGTGTCCGCGCTGTCACACCGCGTTGTCCGACCTCGAAGTCGAACACCAGGAAAAGCCCGGGCATCTCTACTACATCAAATACCCGTTGAAGGACGGGGACGGCGCCCTGATCGTCGCCACCACGCGTCCAGAAACCATGCTGGGCGATACCGCGGTCGCCATCAACCCGAAAGACCCGCGCCACAAGGGCAAGGCCGGCAAAACCGTTATCCTGCCCCTGCTGAAACGCGAGCTGCCGATCATCGAAGACGCTTACGTCGATACCGAGTTCGGCACCGGCGCGTTGAAGGTCACCCCGGCACACGACCCCAACGACTTTGAAATCGGGCGGCGGCACCAACTGCCGTCGATCAACGTCATGGATCACGACGCGCGTATGAACGATGAGGCCGGACCGTACAAGGGACAGGACCGGTTTGAGGCGCGCAAAGCCATCGTCGAGGATTTGAAAGCGCAGGATTTACTGGTCAAGATCGAAGACCATACCCATAAGGTCGGCCATTGCTATCGGTGCAAGACGGTGGTCGAACCGTTTCTGTCCAAACAGTGGTTCGTGAAGACCCAACCGCTGGCCAAACCGGCCATCGAAGCCGTGCGTAATGGAACCATCAAAATCGTTCCCAAATTCTGGGAGAACACCTATTTCGAATGGATGGAAAATATCCGCGACTGGTGCATCTCCCGGCAAATCTGGTGGGGCCACCAGATTCCGGCGTGGACCTGCGGGGCATGCAACGAGTTCACCGTCGCACGGGAAACACCCTCGTCCTGCACCCACTGCGGCGGCAAGGACCTCGTGCAGGAAACCGACGTACTGGACACCTGGTTCAGTTCCGCGCTGTGGCCGTTTTCCACTCTCGGTTGGCCGGATCAAACCGAGTCCTTGAAAAAATTCTACCCGACGTCCGTGTTGTGCACCGGATTCGACATCCTGTTCTTCTGGGTGGCGCGCATGATCATGATGGGCCTCAAGTTCATGGGCGATATCCCGTTTCATCACGTTTACATTCATGCCCTGATCCGCGACGCCGAAGGCCAGAAGATGAGCAAGACCAAGGGCAACGTCATCGATCCGCTGGTGATGATGGACCAGTACGGCACCGATGCGCTGCGCTTCACGCTGGCGGCGTTTGCCACCCAGGGACGCGACATCAAGCTGGCGGAGGACCGCATCGACGGCTACCGCAATTTCTGTAACAAGCTGTGGAACGCGTCACGCTTCGCCTTCATGAACCTCGAGGATTACACCGGCACCTGCGCCTTGGAGGCCAGCAAACACCGAAGCCTGGCCGACCGCTGGATTCTGAGCCGCCTCAACCACACGGCGGCAGACGTGCATCGGGCGCTGGAAGCGTTCCGGTTCAACGACGGCGCGATGGCGCTCTATAAATTCGTCTGGAACGAGTTTTGCGACTGGTACATCGAGTTGTCGAAATCGCGCCTGAATTCAAAAAATGCCGATGAAAAATATGCCACGCAGAATGTCCTGGTTCATGTACTGGAAGCGACGCTGAAATTATTGCATCCATTCATGCCGTTCATCACCGAAGAAATCTGGCAGAAGCTTCCGAAGGAGGGAACCAGCATCATGACCGCCCCGTTTCCCGTATTCGATCCGAACAAAGAAGATTCCGAAGCAGAAACACATTTACATTGGGTGATGGAAATCATCAATGCCGCCCGGAATATCCGTGGCGAAATGAACCTGAAACCCAGCCTTAAAATCCCGCTTCGGGTCAAAACCGCCGACCCGGAAAAGGAGCTAATCGCCAATAATTCAGCGCATTACTTGAAGGAGCTGGCGCGACTGAAGGACCTGGAAGTCGGCCCCTCGGTGATCAAACCGAAGGTTTCCGCCTCTTCGGTTCTGAGCGGGGCGGAAGTGATTGTGCCACTGGAAGGCTTGATGGATTTCGGAGAGGAAAAAAAGCGGGTCGAAAAAGAGTTGAAAAAAATCGAAAAAGAGATCATATTTTTAAATAAGAAGCTTTCCAACCCCAATTTCGTTGATAGAGCGCCTGCGGACGTCATCGAAAAGGACAGGCAGAAACACCAGGACCTGTCGGAAAAGCAAACCAAACTTCAAGATCATTTGAACACCATCGAGCAGGCCTTGGCCTGACCCCTCTTATTGAAGTTGGTTGAATACTTTCCTAAAATCACTGGGTTTAAATTTTAATCCATGGAAGCAATTGCAGAACTCACAACCCGAGACTCCATCCCGGCGGAGGACACGTGGAATTTGGACGACCTGTACGCTTCGGGCGAAACCTGGCAGGCGGATTTCAAATCCCTGGAATCGCAGTTGCCGCAGTACGCATCGTTTCAGGGAACGCTGGGCGAGTCCGCCGGGAAACTCAAGGCCTGCCTGGATTTCGACATAGCGTTTTCCCGGACGTTGGAGAAGGTGTACACCTTCGCCCACCTGCGCAACGATGAGGATAAAACCAACAGCCATCACCTGGGCAATTATGAAACGGTCACCCGCCTGCTGACCCAGACCCAGCAGGCGCGGAGCTTCATCAATGTCGAGATCATGGCCATCCCCGAAGAAACCATGCAGGGGTTGCTCGATCATCCGGAGCTGGAGCTGTACAAACTGTACCTTGAGCGGCAGTTGCGTTACCGCAAACATACCCTGTCTAAAAAAGAAGAGGCCCTGATGGCGGCTTCGTCGGAAATGGCGCGGGCTCCGCAAAACGCGTTCGACATGCTGGACAACGCCGATCTCAAGCTGGGCACGGTGAAAGATGAACAGGGAAAAGAGATCGCCATTACCCAGGGTAACCTGCAAAGCCTTCTGCAGAAGTACGACCGGCGGGTGCGGCGGGAAACCTTCGAAACCTTCTACCAGGCTTACGAAAATCACAAGTTCACCTACTCGACATTACTGTCCGCCAGCATCAAAAAAGACATGTTTTACGCGCAGGCCAGAAATTATCCTTCCGTTCGCGAAATGAATCTGTTCACCGAAAACATTCCTGCGGAGGTGTACGACAACCTCATTGAAACCGTGCACGGCCACCTGGAGCCGCTCCATCAATATTTCGACATCCGCCAACGGGTTCTGGAACTGGACGAATTGCACGTGTACGACACCAGCGTTCCACTGGTCAAGGACCTGGAATGGAACATGCCCTACGAGGAAGCGGTGGCCAAAATCTGCGAGGCGCTGAAACCGCTGGGAAGCGATTACGTCGGCATCGCGAAAGAGGGATTGCTCGATGCGCGCTGGGTGGACCGTTACGAAAACAAAGGCAAGCGGAGCGGCGCGTACTCTTCCGGCTGTTACGATTCCAATCCGTTCATCCTGACGAACTATCTGGACGACAACATCAACAGCGTCTACACCCTCGCGCACGAAGCGGGCCATTCGATGCACTCGTACTTCTCGAACAAGGATCAGCCCTACATTTACGCGGACTACACCATTTTCGTCGCCGAGGTCGCTTCCACCTTCAACGAGGCGCTGTTGACGCGCTACTTTCTGAGCCAGGACATCAGCCGCGACATGCGCATTTACCTGATCTGCCGCGAAATCGACAATTTCCGCGGCACGCTGATCCGGCAGACCATGTTCGCCGAATTCGAACATCAAATTTACCAAGCCGCCGAATCGGGACAACCGATGACGGTGGACGCGTTCCAGGACATCTACAGGAAACTGCTGGAAACCTATTTCGGCGACGGCGTCGTGCTGGACCCCTGCCTGTCGCTCGAGTGTTTTCGCATTCCGCATTTTTATTTTGGGTTTTACGTGTACAAATACGCCACCGGCATTTCCGCCGCCTATGCGCTGGCCGACAAAGTGCTCAACGGCGGCGACAGGGAATTGAACGATTACCTCAACTTTCTGAAGTCCGGGGGGTCCCAATACCCGATCGATCTTTTGAAGGGCGCCGGGGTGGACATGAGTTCGCCCAAGCCGATTGAAACGGCATTGGGTAAATTCCGGGAACTGGTCAACGAATTGCAGGATTTGACCGCTTAACAGCTGTTTTGTTTTTTATTAATTATTAGAGGAAACTATTTTGAGAAATTCAGATCAATCCAACTCTTCTTCACGCCGAGGGCAGAAGAGCCGCAGACCCAGCGGTAAAAACGACCGGCGCGGCGGTAGCGGCCAGAGAACCTCCGCCGCCAACAGCCACCGCGACGGGCAACAACGATCCGGCAACGGTCAACGCAACGCTTCCTCACGGGGCAGAACCCGAAGCGAAGTTTTCCAGGCGTGGGCCTCCGACACCACCACACTGACCTCCCATTTGCCGACCATCAATAGAAACGAATGGGATCCCAGAGCGAAGAAAAGCGAAAACAAAAACGGCAGCGGCTCGAACGCGCGCTCGCGCGGAAAGAACAGACCGTCCAACGGCAAAAATCGGTCCGGCAAATTCGACCGGAGTCAGACGCGAAACAAACCGCATGCCCGTTCCAATAACGATTCTTCCCGCAAGGCCCCATCTCCATCCAATCGGGACGCGGCCCCGCGTGAAGGCGTCAAACAGGTCGGCAACATCGATCCGTTTGAATTGTTCTGCGCGTACCATCTGGGCATCGCCAAGGACAAGGGATACCGCACGGCCAACATCAACGAAGTGGCCAACCGTTTCCGCTCGGAACCGGGAATGATCAAACAAGCGCTGAAGGCATACGACATGGACCCCGAATCCCTGCTGGACCGGGATTTCGACATGGCGCTGGGGCAGTTGGATATTCAAGTTGCGCCGGAAGGCGTCGACCGGATGGAATTGGCCCGGGGCATTTATCAGGAATTTCAGGATGCGCCGCGCATCAAACGCGACTGGAATAAAATACTCGAGGAGGACCGGAAAGAAAATCAGAAAATTTTCAGAGACTAATCCTGCTTTAAAATTCCCCCGCCCCACTGGATTTGCGGTTGCTCTTCTTCAACCGCTTCATTTGCGTTTTCATCGCGTTGAAATTTCAAAGCGATCTCCATGATCCGGTCTTCCAGATCCATCGCCGTACCATTGGAACATTTCACATCGTTCAACAGAATGGAAAACGCAAACCGCTCGCCGTCGTTCGACTGATAATATCCCGACAGCGCGCTGACTTGGTTCAGGGTGCCGGTTTTCACGCGTATCTTCTGCGCCTCCTTCTGGTGGTGCATGCGGTCGACCACACTGCCGTCGAGGCCCATCACACCCAGCGCGGAAATAAACTCGGGGAAAATGCTGAGGTCGTCATGCGTGTCCTCCAGCAGGACGATCACCTGGTCGGGCGTGATCCGGTTGGCCTTGGACAGGCCGGAGCCGTCGACCATGTGGTACTGTTCGGGGTTGAAGCCGAGCTCCTGCATATAGTCCTGCAGTAACCGAATGCCGTTTTCGGTGGTGCCCGGCTCGCCGTAAAACTGGGCGGCCAGGGTTTTTAAAATCTGCTCGGCGATGAAGTTGTTGCTGAACTTGTTGAGGCCGCGCAGGATTTCTCCCAGCGGAGGCGACTCGTGATCCACCAGCAAGGTGGCGCCCTGGGGCACCACGCCCCGCTGCACCTCGCCGGTCACCCGCACTCCGGCCTGCTGGAGAAACTGCCTGAAGGTGACCGCCGTGTACCATTGCGGGTCGGTGACGTTCAGAAAAAACTTCTTGCGCGCCACGTTTTTGGGAACCCGGCCTTTGATCAGAATCTCGTCATGATTTTTGCGCGCGGTCCGGTTGACGATCAGTTTGCGCCGGCTCCGGTGGCTCCCGGTGGTCACCGCTTTATTGCGGATCACGAAATATTCGTTGTCCGGGTCGACCACCACAATCGGCCGGTCTCCCGGATTTTTTCCCGGTTCCACGTAAACCGTCACGGTGTTGAAGTTGAACGACAAGGCCCCGGTCGGCGCCAGATACGCTTCCGGGCCGCTGTACGATTTCCAGCTCTCCAGCCTGCCCTGCCCGTTGAAATAACTGTGGTCGGCGATGATGTTGCCTTCTATTTTTTTGATCGGCAGGTTCTTGAGCTCGTTCACCAGAATCCACATCTGCTCGGTCACCAGACTGGGATCGCCGAATCCTTTGATGTACAGATCGCCTTTGAGCACCGTGCCCTCAATCCGGCCGACGGCATACAGGTGGGTATGGAAACGGTAATCGGGTCCCACTTTCTTGAGAGCCATCGCGGAGGTGAACATTTTCATGTTGGAGGCGGGGGTGAACAGGAGGTCGCTGTTGCGAGCGTAGAGCACCTCTTTGCGGTCCAGCGAATAAAACTTGGCGCCCACGCGCAACCCGCCCTGACAGGACTGGGAAAAAATCGAGTCGACCGCGCTCTGAAACCGGGCGACGGCGATGTCGCTTTCCGGCGCCACCTCGCCGGCAAACCCGGTCACCGGCACAAAGAAAAACGCCAACCCCAGAGCGGCGAGAAGAAACTGCTTTTTCATACAATCAAAGCCCATCTTTTAATTGTACAAGCCTAATAATTTCAATGCAATTGACAATTTCCACCCCGCGCCGTATGCTTGCGTCCCGACGTTAGGACGGCCGGCGAAGCGCCGGAGCAGATTTCGCAGAAGCGGAATGACGCGATGGAAGAGTTGTCTTCTTATCCAAGAGGTTTTAAATTAATCTCACCGGGCATGGCCCGGCCTGCGGCGGTTCGCCGCCTGTTTTGAACAACTCTCTCACACACTGGAATCCCAATGAGCTACGATCTGGTGGGTATCGGCAACGCGCTGGTGGATATCGAAGTGCAGGTCTCGGAAGGTCTGGTGCACAACCTGGAGGTCACCAAGGGCGGCATGACGCTGTCCACCAAGGAAAACCAGGACGCCATTCTGGGGCATATTTCCAACCACACGCAGAAGATCGTCTCCGGCGGGTCCGCCGCCAACACCATCCACGGCTTCTGCGCCCTCGGCGGCAGAGGGTATTACCTGGGACGCGTCGCCGATGATGCCTTCGGCAAACATTACACGGACGATATGAAAGACTGCGGCGTCGGCTTTCCCGGACCGGATTCGAAAACCGAGGGCACCGGCACCTGCCTGATCCTCATCACCCCGGACAGCGAACGCACCATGCTCACCCACCTCGGCATTTCGTCGGAACTGCATCCCGGCAACGTCGACGCAACTATCGTCCAGCAGGCGAAAACGGTGTATATCGAAGGCTACCTGTGGACCGGCGAAGAAACCCGCCAGGCCGCCATGACAATGGCCGACGCCGCCCGCCAGGCCGGCGTGCTCGTCGCGTTCACTTTAAGCGATGCGTTCGTGGTCAACACCCACAAAGAATCGCTGATCGATTTCATCCGCTGGAAGGTGGACATCCTGTTCTGCAACCACGTCGAAGCGCGGGCCATGACCGGAGAAGACAAGGATGAGCAAGCCTTCGCCGAACTCAAGGGCATGGTGGATACCCTGTTCATGACGCGCGGCGTGGAAGGATCGTGGGCCGCCAACGCCCAACACGCCAAAATTCATATCGATGCGTTTCAAGTGGAGGCGGTCGACACCACCGGCGCGGGCGATCTGTACGCCGCCGGGTCATTGTACGGCCTCATTCATCATCACGGTTTGAAGGAGTCAGGGATTCTCGGTTCGTATTGCGCGGCGCAGGTGGTGACCCATCTCGGCGGCCGCATGCCCGCCCACTGCCACACCGACGTCCAGAAAATCCTGGAACTCTATCCGGGCGCTTAAAAACCTTGTCACCCTTCGACAAGCTCAGGGTGACAGAACGTTTTTTCTGTACGGCCTCCGTATCCTCTGTGGTGCTAAATCCCCCCGGCCCCCTTTACAAGGGGGAGGATTAAAAAAACATAGATTCTTCGTCGCTAACGCTCCTCAGAATGACAATATGTTATTATTTGTCATCCTGAACGAAGGGAAGGATCTATGTTTTATTTTTTAATGGTCCCGTCCCACTTCGACAGGCTCAGGGGGACATAAAAGGTGGAGTCTTCCAGTTACATTAAGGGAGGAGTAAAAAAATTCCCGCCAGGCTACAGCCGGCCCTCTTCCACGTCATAGACGTCGAACCAGACATAGACCGGTGGATACGGGGGCAGGGTTTCCCGGATGTACTCTTCGAGGTATTCCTGCGCATCGTCCGACATTTCGCTCAATCGCATGTCCCGCATTTTGTTGTTCCACCGGATGATCTCCAGCGGGTTCTTGATTTTCGATTGCGCCTTGAACCATTCCGCAAGCTCTTCGTCGGTCACACCCATTGCCACAAATTCCTTCATGTCCTCATGGTCGACCCCCGTGAACTCCTCCAGCTGACTGCATAACGAGCAGTACCAGTAATTATATTCCCCATTCATTCCCAAAAGGAGCGCGCGGCATTTATCCAGACAGCGGGCGAGAATGACGTATCCACCCAAAACCACCCGGGGGCTTCGCGGGGGTTCCTGGGTCAAATCCCTGGCTAGGCGTTGCAATTTTTCCTTATTCACAAACAGATCCCTTTTTATGAGAATTGATTTTAAATTTGCGACGACCGGAAAACGATCATTTTCTCCTCGGTCATCTCCAGCATCGCCGGCAGGATACCGCCGACACCCAGGCCCGAAGCTTTGCGTCCTGCGAACGGCATCCAGTCCACCCGAAAGGCCGTGTGATCGTTCACCATGACGGTGGCGGCGTGCAGGCGTTTTGCGGTGTCGAGGGCGGTATCGATGTTGCGGGTGAACACCGCGGCCTGAAACGAATAGGGAATCTGGTTGGCGCGGTCGATCGCATCCAGTCGATCCTTGAACGCATAAACGCAGATGACCGGCCCGAATATTTCCTCGCGCGACACCTTCACTGCTTCGGGAGGATTCAGAAGCACCGTCGGGGCATAGCAGGTGCGGCCGATTTTTTTGCCGCCGGTGAGCACCTTGGCGCCAGCGTCCCGCGCCTCCTCCACCCATTCGGCGACACGGTCCACTTCCCGCTCCAAAATGAGCGGGCCGACTTCCGTCGCCGCATCAGTGGGATCGCCCACCACCAGCTTGCCAGCGAGGTCGGTCAATCCCCCGGCGACGGCATCGACGATGGACTCATGCGCAAACACGCGTTGCACGGACACGCAGACCTGTCCCGCATGATAAAAGCCGCCCTTCGCCAGCAACGGCAACGCGTCTTTCACATCCGCATCCTCATCCATAATGACGGGAGCCGCGCCGCCGTGTTCCAGGGCGCAACGGGTTCCCGGCGCCAGTTTGGACCTCAGATGCCAGCCGACGTTGGCGGAACCGATGAAGGAAAAAAATGCGAGCCGGGGATCGGTCACCAGTTGTTCAGCCACCGCGTTGTCGCACACCAGGATTTGGCACCATTCTTCGGGAAGCCCGGCTTCGTACAAACAATTCACCAGACTGAAACAGGACAGCGGGGTGGTCAACGCCGGCTTCACGATCACCGGACACCCCGCCGCCACCGCCGGGACCACCTGGTGCACGATCAGGTTGAAGGGGTGATTGAACGCGCTGACCGCCGCCACCACGCCGATCGGCTCCCGCCGGGTATAGGCCATGCGGTTCATCGACGAAGCGGTCAGATTCATGGGAATCTCCCGCCCGGTCAGCCGGCTGATGGATTGTGCCGCTTCACGGATGCCCTGTACCGCGCGGTCCAGCTCGACGCGCGAATCGATCAGCGGTTTGCCGCCCTCTTCCGCCGCCTGCCGGGCAAATTTTTCCGCTTGGTCCTCGACCAGTTTGGCGGCCCTTTCTAAAATTTCAATGCGCTGGGGAACGGCAAGCGTGCGGTCCGGATTTTGTGTCAACAGGTGAGCTGTGGCCAAAGCGTGTTCCAACTTTTGGGCGTCGTCCCATTCGATCTCCGAAATCAGATGTCCGTCGAACGGGGAAAGGATTTTCAGTTTATCGGGCATCCACGCTCCTTGCGGAAATGTACTCTTTTATAAGATACAGGTAATGGCATTCAGTTCTTCGATCAACACCCGCTCGTTCTCGGAATAATCCACGGGCACCTCGATCAGATGAATCCCCGGCGCGTCCCGGCAGGTTTTGAGAAATCCGGCGAGCTGATCGGTCGTCTCCAAACGATGCCCCACGGCACCATAGGACCGGGCGTATTGCACAAAATCGGGATTGCCGTAATCCAGACCGAAATCCTTGAACCCCATTGCCGCCTGCTTCCATTTGATCATCCCGTAAGCGTTGTCGCGCAGAATGAGAACAGTGAGGTCCAGTTTCAACCGAACCGCCGTTTCCATTTCCTGTGAGTTCATCATGAAGCCGCCGTCGCCGCAAATAGCCATGACCTTTTTTTCGGGATGAACGATTTTCGCGGCCATGGCCGAGGGCAGTCCGGCCCCCATGGTGGCCAACGCGTTATCCAGCAACACCGTATTGGGGGAATAGGCCTTGTAATTCCGAGCGAACCAAATCTTGTAGATGCCGTTATCGAGGGTGATGATTCCGTCTTCGGGCATCACGTTCCGGATTTGCGCCACCAGATGCTGGGGAATGACTGGAAAGCGCGCGTCCCGGCTGCGTTCCTCCACATGAAGTTCGATTTCTTTCTTGACCCGTTCAAAATAACCGAAATCCCAATGCTCCTCTTTTTCAAGCCGGGCGGTCAATCCGTCAATACTCCCGGCGATATCGCCCACGACTTCCAACTGCGGGAAATACACCTCATCCACATGGGCGGAAAAATAATTGACGTGGATCACCTGTGCCCCCCTCACTTCCATGAAGAAAGGCGGTTTTTCGATCACGTCGTGGCCGACATTGATGATCAGATCGGCGCGGTCGATCGCGCAGTGCAGGTAATCCTTGTTTGAAAGGGCCGCCGTCCCCAGGAAGCGGGGATGCCGTTCATCCACTACCCCTTTACCCATCTGCGTGTTGAAAAAATAGAGGCCGGCTTTATCGATCAATTGCCGCAACGCCCGGCACGTTCGGTTGCGGTTGGCGCCCGCCCCGATCAAAAGGAGCGGCTGGGTGGCGGAACGGATCATGGCAACCGCCCGGTCGATCACCGCTTCATTCGCTTGCGGCCGCCGCGCATGCCTGACCGGATAAGGGCTGGCGGTACATTCCTCGGTGGCAATGTCCTCCGGCAATTCAAGATGGACGGCTCCCGGGCGTTCCTCCTGGGCCAGGCGTATGGCCTCGCGAACCAGCACGGGAATACTGTTGCCATGCACGATCTGTTTGGTGAATTTGGTGAGCGGACGCATCATCTCAACAACATCAATAATCTGAAAGAGCCCTTGCTTGCTTTTTTTGATGGGTTTCTGTCCGGAGATCATCAGGATGGGCATAGCGCCCAGTTGCGCGTATGCCGCGGCCGTCACGAAGTTGGTGGCTCCCGGTCCCAGCGTGGACAAACAAACCCCCACCTTACCCGTCAAGCGCCCGTAAGTCGCTGCCATGAAACCCGCCGCCTGTTCATGACGTGTCAGAATCAACTGAATGCTTGAAGTTCTTAACGATTCCAGAAAATCGAGGTTTTCTTCTCCGGGAACCCCGAAAATATATTTCACACCTTCCTGTTCGAGAGACCGGATAAAAAGATCAGACGCTTTCATGGCAAAATCCTCTTCCGCACAAGGCTGAACGCGAATCAACCGGCATTAAAAATGCTGACGTGGGTATTGTATAGGAAATATTTAAAACCTTACCAAATTAAGAATTAAACTCCAACCAGACCCAGGGTGACCACTTGGCTAGGGAGCTTGGTGGGTGCGGTGGAAGGCGGTCCAGATGTCACAGTGGCCGCGGGCGAAGGCTTCGAATCCCATCAGGCGGGGTTTCCATTCCGGTTTCAACAGACGGTAACATGCCTCCGCCACCGCCTCGTAGTATTCCCCCATCTTGCGCTCGATATCCCCGGAGCGGGACCGCCGCATGACGTCGCGGATATTGACCCGGCGGAGCGCCTCCTTGTTGGCGCGCTTGGCCGCCAGGTAATAGTTCAGCACTTCCTCCATTTCACTGCGCGTGCCGGGACGGTACAGGTGCCCGGCGACGTAGGTGTCGAAATCCAGTTGCAGGGCGCGTTTCAATCCCACCACCTGGCCATAGATGTCGACCGTGACAAAATTCTTGAACGGCACCGCTTTCGGCGTGGCGACGTCGACGAACATCAGGATGCGTTTCTGCGGCAGGTAGATCATGATGTTGCCCTTGCCGTGTCCGTCGCCGGGATAGATCAGTTCGACGCGTACCCCGCCCAGCTCAATGACCGACTTTTCACCGAAGGTGATGTGCGGTACCGGCCGCGCCGGGTCCTTGTACCGCTGCAACAGTTTCTGCGTTTCCTTGTGCGCGACGATTTGCGTTCCTTCGGAAAACAGGGACGCATCGCCGATGTGGTCCAGGTGCGGATGGGAATAGATCATGATTTTGACCGGCAGGTCGGTCACCTCCCGGATGGCTTTCTGCAACAGCGGCCCAGCGCCACGAATAGGATCGACCAGGATCACCCCTTGTGGTGTGGCCACGAACAGGGTGTTGTAGATCCCGTTGGAAAAGAAATAAACGTCCTGCGCCAGCGCCTGCAGGAGATATCCTTTCGCGGGCAGAGGCGGGATCGCTTCGACGTAACCGTCAGGCACCCAGTCGGTCGAGGTGGCGAGTTGAACGCCTGCCGGCGGCGGGGTTCCGGCATCGCCGGCGGGGGCCGGTCCGGACACGCATCCGGCGCACGCCCAGAGGAGCAACACCCCTGAAATCCGCCAGGCATATCGGCGAAACGGATGGGTCTTGGAGAGGTTACACATTTGCAGTCCAATTTGTTACACTGTGCCCGCCCGGCGTAGCGTCGCCTCCTGCCCGGAGAGGGATCGGGCTGACCCTTTCAACAAAAAGAATGTCACGAGGCGCAATTCACGGTTTTTAATTTACCGGCGGCGGTTCGCCGACCGGGCCTTGCCCGGTCGCGCGGGTTTTATCCTTGTACAGGTTTGCCCATTAATATTCAATCCCTTTCCCATGGAGGCCTTTTATGAAGCATCTCGCACCCCTCTTTTCCGCAATGCTGATCACACTGGTCCTGGCCGGGTGCGGTACGTCGGGTAAAAATTTTCCGGTTCTGCATATCGGCGAGATCCAAAACGGCGTCACCACCCAGTCGCAGATCCTCGACTGGTTCAACCTGCCCTGGACGGAAGGGATGCGCAACGGCGATACCCTGTGGACGTACCAGTTCGACAGTTGGAGTGCCGTCGACGAGGGCAAATCCAAGGAACTGGTGATCCTGTTCGACCAGAAAAACGTCGTCAAGGCCTACCGCTACGCCTCCAATATGGATGAATAGGCCCCGCGTGCGCCCGGATCTTTTGCGACCCTGAGCCATGACCTCCTTCCAACTGTTCGTGTTCGATTTCGACGGCACGCTGGTCGACACTCAAAAGGACATCGTCGATTCGGTCAACCGCGCGCTCGCAGAACTGGGACTTGAAACGCGCGGCCGCGAAACCCTGTTCACCTTCATCGGCAAAGGCGTGAACCACCTGATGACCCGGGCGCTGGAAGGTACGGGATGCAGCGACGTGCCCCGCGCGGTCGACGCCTTCATGCGGCATTACGAAGAACACCTGATGGACCAGACCGATCTCTTCCCGAACTGCCGCGAGACCCTCGATCATTTTTCGGGCACACCCAAAACCATCCTGTCGAACAAACCCACCCGCTTCATCACCCGGATACTGGACGCCCTCGACTGCCGCACTCCGTTCGCAACCATCATCGGCGGCGACCTGATGGCGGTGAAAAAACCCGACCCCGCCGGCCTCCGCCACATCATGGAACAGCACCGGGTGCGCCCGGAGGAAACCCTCATGGTCGGCGACAGCCTGGTGGACATCGAAACCGGGAAACGGGCGGGAGTCCCCACCTGCGGCGTCACCTACGGCCACGCCGGACGCGCCGCACTCGAAACCGTCCAACCTGACTGGATCATCGACGATCTGTCGGAATTCAAACAGCACTTTCAATGATGCGCCAGGATGATGTCTTAAAACCCAGGCAAGGTGTTGGGCCAAGTCACGTTAACGCTCCCCTCCTTACCAAGAGCCTGTCCTGAGCCTGCCGAAGGGAACACAGATGAAACACAGATTCTTCGTCGTCTGTGCGGCTCCTCAGAATGACAGTTCCGGTTCTTATTGTCATTCTGAGTCCTTCGCTTCGCTCGAGGATAAACTCCGCGAAGAATCTGTGTTTATATTACCAGCGGAGGTACTCCGCCTCCCCCTTGTAAAGGGGGGCGGGGGATTCTTCCTTAAATCTGTTATCTTGTCATTTTTTATCCCTTACAGAGTGACAACCCTATCCCAAGGCCTCATTTGACTTTGTTTCAGGGACTGCCTACAATTGCCGATTCCCATGAATCCGAAAGAGATTAAAAGTATATACCTGATCGCCATTTGCGGGACCGGCATGGCCTCCCTCGCCGGGCTCCTGCAAAAGGCCGGGTACCGCGTGACCGGATCGGACGCCAACGTCTATCCCCCGATGAGCACCCTGCTGGCAAACGCCGGGATCGCAATCAAGCCCGGCTATCATAAAGAAAACATCACCGGCGAGATCGATCTGGTGGTCGTCGGCAACGCCGTGTCGAAGGACAATGAGGAAGTGCTGGCGGTGCAGGCGGCGGACATCCCGTATATCTCCCTGCCGCAGGCGCTTTCCCGGTTTTTCCTGGAGGGCCGGAAATCGCTGGTGGTCACCGGCACCCACGGCAAAACCACCACCGCCGCTCTCTTGAGCTGGGTGTTTGAGGCTTGCGGACAGAAACCCGGGTTCATGGTCGGCGGCTGGCTCAAGAACTTCGACACCA
>Ga0209997_10000016_pt1 | contig 44622 bp, 60 predicted proteins | sample CR04metaG_FD_182079 | JGI IMG/M metagenome (GOLD analysis project Ga0209997, IMG submission 182079) | Deep subsurface microbial communities from Mariana Trench to uncover new lineages of life (NeLLi) - CR04 metaG (SPAdes) (version 2) | ecosystem: Environmental > Aquatic > Marine > Ocean trench...
TACGGGGCCGGCGACGCGGTCATCAACGTCACCGGCCCCGGCTCGTTCACTTGCGGCTATGCTTACACCGGCTACGGCGCGACCGGGAAGAACCACACGCTCCTCAACTCCGGGATCGGTTCGTTCCTGGCGGGCTACTCCTACGGCTACGCCCAGATCGACGTCACGAGCTCCGGCCAGGGTTCGTTCGTCCAGGGCTTCTTCAGCGGCACGAACACGAACGCCTTCTCGGTCTTCCGGGCAACCGAGGCCGGAGCCTTCGCCCAGGGCGCGATCGCAAACAACTCGGCCTTGACCGCGACCCTCGAGGCGATCGCCGCCGGCGCGTTCGCCCAGGGTCACATCGCGGGAGAAGGAACGATCCGGGCCTCGGGCTTCGGGGCCTTCGCTCAAGGGCGGGCGGCTGGCGGCGGCATGATCGAGGCAACCTTCCCCGGCTCGTTCGCTCACGGCCTCGGGTTCACGAACGACATCCGCGCGAGCGGCGACGGGGCCTTCGCGATCGGCGACGCGACGGCCGGCGACATCATCGCCAGCGGCGACAACTCCTGCCAGTTCGGCCCAGGGACGAACACGCTCGCCGACACGTTCCAGATCGGCGACGGCGGGATCCGCTTCAAGGGGACGGACGGAGCGCCCTCGGCGTTGCAAGATGGTGACGTCTGGGTCGCGTCGGGCTATGTTTATATCCGCTCGAACGGCGTCTCGGTCCAGATCACCTAGTAGGATTAAACGATGGCACGAATCAGAGAACAGCTCACCCTCGTCCGCTACCTCAACGCGGTCATCGACCAGATCATCGCCGACCCGGCCTGGAGTCGGAACGACGCGGTCACGTTCCTCCGCGACCGGACGGTCGGGATCGACCCGGCCGAGGCGCTCGCCTACTACGACCAGCTCGCCGCGACCTACATCTCGGTCGGCGTCCTGGACGGCGCTCCGACGTATGCGAACTGGCGCGACGGGATCGTCGCCCAGGGCGAGGTCAAGTCGAAGGCGCTCGTCACACACATCCATCGCCAGCTCCGCGAAGACGCGGCGATGGACAAGGTCAACCGGGCGCTCCGGAAACAATGGCGCGGCGACTCGCTCACCGAACTCGAGGCGGAGATCGCACATCTCGAGGGCGTCCAGGCGGCGAACCCCGGCGACCAGACGCTCATCGACGCGCTCGAGTATTCGCTCGAGTTCATGCGCGCCCGGCTCGACGTCGACCGCGGCCGCGCGCGGAACCAGGCCGGAGGGCGACCGTGAAGGGCTTCAACATCATCACGGGGATCCCTCGGAGCGGCTCGACTTTGTTGTGTAACATCTTGAGCCAGAACCCGGCCTTCTTCGCCGGCGCGACGAGCCCGCTCCCGGAGATAATCGGCGCGATGATCGTCAAGTTCTCCACGTCGCCCGAGATCCAGGGCGCGCTCATGCGTGACCGGATCAAGACCCAGAACAAGCTCGCGGCCATGATCCACGGGGCGATCGACGCCTGGTATTTCGACCAGGACAAGATCGTCTTCGACAAGTCGCGCGGCTGGTCCTTCAACGCGAACCTCCTCCACGAGCTCTACGACGACATCAAGATCATCGTCACCGTCCGCGACCTCCGGGCCGTCTTCGGATCCATCGAGAAGCAACACCGGAAGACCTCGATGTTCGACCTCGCCGCGAACCCGGTCGAGAAGACGCTCCTCGCTCGCGCCGATCTCTTCCTCTCGCCCGAGGGGATGATCGGCCAGTGTGCGATCGGGGTCCAGGACGTCATCGCCCGCGGGCGCGACAACGTGTTCGTCCTTCACTACGAGGCCTTCTCGGTCGACCCCTCGACGAAGATCCAGGAGCTCTACACCTTCCTCGGCCTGGAGCCCTACGACCACGACTTCGAGGACATCGAGAACGTCTCGCACGAGCCCGACGCGCTCTGGCTCAACAAGTTCCCGCACACCGGCGACGGCGAGGTCAAGCCGACCGACCGGGTCGAGTGGAAGTCCTACCTCACGCCCGACATCGGCCAGAAGATCTTCGACCGTTATCCGGCTTACAACACGCTCTTCGGGTATCACTAGGAGGCCGGCCCCGTGGACATCTTCGCGACCATCTTCGCCTCGAGCATCCCCCAGAACGGGCTCGCCGACGCGCCCGAGGTCCAGATCACCGACGACGCCGGGACGATCGTCCAGGCCTTCGTCGCGATGACCGACCTCGTCGTCTCCGGCCACTACGTCCGCGCGTTCACGATCCCCGACGTCGCCAGGTCCTACACCTTCCTCGTCGACGCGGACCCGAACGTCACCGCCCAGGTCCCGAGCTCCGACCGCTTCTACTTCGGCGCCTTCTCCGGCGAGGCGGACATCGTCGCGGTCTCGACGGATCTCGCGAACCTCGACGTCCCCGTCTCGACCAGGTCGACGCCGGCCCAGGTCTCGGCCATCGAGACCTCGATCCTCGCGGCGATCGCGGCCTTGAACGACCTCTCGATCGCGGACGTCCAGACGGCCCTCGACGCCCAGGGCTACACGTCGGCGCGGGCGGCTCTCCTGGACTTCCTCGACGCGGCCATCACGTCGCGGAACGCCGTCGTCCCGCTCGACGCGGCGACCGACCAGGCCGAACACGACGCGACCCAGGCGGCCATCGCGGCCCAGGTCGTCCCGATGGACGCCGCAACCTCCCAGGCGGAACACGACGCGACCCAGATCGGGATCGGCTTGAACCTCACCGCGATCGCGGCGCTCAACGACATCTCGGTCGGCGACATCCTCACGGCCGTCCTCACGTCGGGGAACACGGTCGACGCCGAGCTCTCCGGGATCCTGGCGATGTTCGACTTCATCGAGGGCGGGCGCGACATCGACTTCGTCGGGGATGACGTCCTCGGCTGGCAACGGATCGAGCGCAACGTCGCCGGCGCCCTGGTCCGCCGCTACAACCTCTTCGACGAGAGCGGCTCGCGGATCAACGAGACCGTCGCGTCGTTCATCGGGCGCTCCGGGATGATCTCCGCGGAGGTCGCGATCTAATGCTCGGACCGATCCCGAACTCGCTCGGCGCTGGAGCCTACAACGGGAGCTTCATCCCTCACGGCCTCGTCACGTTCTCGAGCCGCTCGTTCCGTGTCATCATCCGGCAAGAGATTTGCATCGACGGCGAGGTCATCACGAAGGTCACGCTCGACGCGATCGTCAACACCCAGGCCCTCCTCGACGCCGGCTTCGTCAACAAGATCCCGCTCGAAGGGGAGGTCGAGACCTTCACGACGCTCACGGGCGAGGTCGTCACGATCCAGGCCCTCACGGGTCTGGTCGAGGAGTGCTAGATCGTGCCACTAGAACAGAACGTCGGCCTCACGCCGCTCTACTTCTCCGGGGACGCGCTTCGGCTCGAGATCACCGTCCGCAACGGCGACCTCCCGACGTCGCCCGTCCTGGACCTCACGCCGTTCACCGAGATCACCTGGGCGCTCGCGAGGAAGCAAGGCGCCGCCGCGCTCTTCACGAAGAAGCTCTCGGTCGGCCCGACCCAGATCGACCCGGTCGACCTGGCCCAGGGGAGGATCGACGTCCTCATCAACAACGCCGACACGGCCGCCCTCAAGGGCGCCTTCTACCACGAGCTCCAACTGGAGCCGGGCCCGAACACGCCGCTCTTCGGATCCTTCGAGATCCAGGCGGACACGATCACGCCATGAGGAGGTCGAGATGTCATTGACGAAGGAGACCGGGGCGATCGTCACCGACGCGAACAGCTACGCCGACGCCGCGGACGCGATCGCCTACCAGACCGACCGAGGCCGCCAGGCCTGGCTCGACGCGACGACGGAGGTCCAGGAGGCCGCGCTCATCCGCGCGACCGACTACATCGAGACCCGCTTCGGCCGGCGCTTCATCGGGGCGCCAGTGGGCGACGTCCAGGAGCTCGCCTGGCCGAGAACGAGCGCGCGGTATCCGCGGACCGGGAACCCCTTCCCGAACGACGAGGTCCCGGAGGACGTCCTCAACGCGACGATCCTCTATGCCGACCAGGTCATCGGACCAGGCGACGACCTGGCGCTCATGACCGAGCTCGCCATCACGCCCGAGCTCGACGCCACGGGCCGGACCGTCATCTCGAAGCGGGAGAAGGTCGACGTCCTCGAGGAGGCGACGACCTACTCCGCCGGCTCGCAGCTCCGGACGATCCAGCCGATCCCCGAGGCCGACCGCTTGATCCGGAACTGGATCCGCCGCGGGACCGCTGGGCTCACCCTCCGGGCCGCGTGAGATGGCCCTCGAGGACACCGCCCTCCGCTTGATCCGGAAGTTCGGAGACGACCGCGCGGTCCAGCTCCGGATCCCGGCCACGGCGCCGGCCGACCCGACGAAGCCCTGGGACGTGGATCCGACCGCGACCCACACGACGGTCAACGCGCCGGCGGTCGTCGTCCCGATCCGGCGCTCGATGATCGACGGGAACTCGGTCCGCCAGGGCGACGAGACCGTCCTCATCGCCGGGGTCTCCCTGGGCGACACGATCCCCACGACGGCCGACAAGATCTTCGACGAGGGGATCGAGAAGAACATCATCTCGCTCGATCGGATCCACCCAGGGAAGACCGACTTCCTCTGGAAGCTCCAGGTCCGGGCCCCGTAGATGGCGACGAAACGATACAACGCCGGGGAGATCGTCCGCCAGCTCGAGACCGAGCTCTTCGACGACCTGGGGAAGACCGCCTTCGCGATCTTGCGGGGCCTCATCACGCGCTCGCCGGTAGGCGACCCGACGCTCTGGCAGAACCCGAACGCGCCGGCCGGCTACGTCGGCGGGAACTTCCGGCGGAACTGGATCGTCTCGATCGGCGCGATCTCGACGACCGTCATCGAGGGCGCCGGCGCTTCCGCCGCGGTCCCCCTGGCCGAAGGCCTGGCGAAGATCGAGTCGTTCGAGTCGAGCCGAGCGACGACCCTCATCATCCAGAATAATGTCCCCTATGCGAACCGGCTCGCCCTGGGTCACTCGACACAAGCCGAGGCCGGCTGGGTCGACGAGGAGATCGCGATCGCGCTCCTCGTCCCCGGCGGCGAGAAGGATCTCGACTAGATGGGCGCAACCACACGAACGGCCGCCCAGTTCCGCGAAGCCGTGAGGACCGCGTTCGGCGCTCACTGGACGGCCGCCGGCGAGGACCTCGCGACCGTGGCCTGGGACAACCTCGACTTCGACACGGCGGGCCTCGACGACTACATCTTCCTCGGCCTGGCGCACAGTACCGGGACGCTCGCGAGCCTCGGCGCGGGGAACACGATCCAGACGCGGAAGGTCGCGGTATTCGCGGCCCAGCTCTTCGTCCGGCATAATACCGGCCAGGCGCGAGCGGACGCCCTGGCGGAGATCCTTCTCGACTTCATCGAGTCGGCTCACCTCACGGGGATCCGCTTCCGCGACCAGACCTTGACGGACAACGGGAGAGTCGAGCAATACTTCACCGCGACCGTCACCGCCCTGGTCGAATACGATGCTTTCCGGTCCGTGTGAGACGGCCTCAACTCTAGGAGAAGACGCTCATGTCGGACACAAATCGAGTCGGGCTTCGATTTTTCAGGAGCTCACAACGGACGGCGCCGATCCCTGGCGGACCGTTTAACCTTGACCAGCTACGCTTTACCGGGACGCCGAACCTCGCCTTCGTCCCGAACACTGTCGTCTCGAACGAGATCCGGCCCGATCGCCAGATCTCCGACTTGATCCTTGTCGGGGCCGAAGCCGGAGGAGACACGGGGATCGAGCTCTCGTTCGAGGCGTTCGACGCCCTCATCGAGGACGCCCTCTTCTCGACCTTCGTCGCCACGATCCAGAAGCTCGGGACCGGCGAGATCACCGGCTTCTCGGCCGGCGTGATCTCCGTCGATGACGGCGCCGACTTCGATGTCGGCCGGGTCATCCGCCTCCAGAAGGTCGCGACGGGCGACATCGGCGCGGGGATCTACGAGATCACCGGGATCGCGGTCAACGACCTCACGGTCAACCCGCTCGCGGGAACCTCGACGAACGCCATCGCGGGAACCGAGACGGCGGACGCGGACACGCGGATCAACGTCACGGGCTTCGCCGCCCAGGGGACCGGCGACATCTCGCTCGTCGTCACCGGCCCGGACGCGGTCTTCTCGTTCCCAGCCGGCGCCCTCGACGACGCCTTCGGCCCAGCCGCTCCGATTGTGATCGGCCAGTGGTTCAAGTTCGCCGACTTCGCGACCGTCGCGAACAACGTCTGGATCCGGGCGCGGGAGGTCGACCTCTCGGCCGACACGATCACCGCGGACTCACAGACCGGCATGGTCACGGACGCCGCGGGGACCGAACAGGTCCAGGCCTTCTACGGGTCGCGGATCGAGAACGCCGCCGAGCCGATCGGCGACCACCAGAACGCGGTCGAGCGGCGCTTCGAGGATCACTCCCCGATCACCCGCGAGCTCTTCCTCGGGATGGCGCTCAACAACTTCAACATCACCCTCGCGCCCCAGGCGATCGCCGTCGGGAGCTTGACCTGGTTCGGCTTCAACTCGGCCGTCTCGGACAACGCCGCGGCCTACCCGGAGCTCTACGAGAACCTCCCGATCGACATCCCCGCCGAGGAGTTCGACGTCTACAACACGAGCTCGGACATCGGGCGGCTCGGGCGAGGCTCGGATCCGGTCGACGCCGCCGGCGTCAACTTCGTCCTCGAGGCGACGATCGAGATCAACAACAACCTCCGGCGCCAGCCGGCGGTCGGCGTGTTCGGCGCGAGCGGGATCGGGGTCGGCGAGTTCTCCGTGACGGGGACCCTCTCGACCTACTTCGACAACGACGAGATCCTCCAGCTCATCCTCACGAACGAGGAGACCTCGCTCGATCTCATCACCCAGGGAGGGGACGGCCGCTCGATGGTCTTCGACCTTCCCCGGATCAAGTTCTCCGGAGGAGCGCCAGACGTGCCAGGCAAGAACGCCGACGTCACGATCCCCGGAACCTACCAGGCAATCCGCGACGCCGCGCTCGGCTACACGATGAGCGCCCAGCGCGTGAACTTCGCCCGGTAGTTCACGACAACCGGGTCGACAAGGCCCAGGAGGAAGACCGTGAGAGTCTACGAGGCCTTCGAGACATCGGATCGACTGATAACGGAGGGGCGGAAGTGCGACATCGAGTTCGGCGGGAAGATCATCGCGACGGTCACGGTCCGGCCGGCCGACGGCGCCCTCAACTCGGATTATCGGCGCGAGATGGCCGAGCTCGCGGTCGGGCTCAAGGGGAACGGTCTCGACGCGATCGACGACGACCTCGACCGGGAGATGCTCTGGAAGCTCTACGCCCGCGCCGTGATCGTCGGCTGGGAGTGGACCGACCCGAAGGACCAGAAGGACCCGAAGCTCAAGTTCACCGAGACGAACGCCGTCGCGCTCTTCCGGCGCGTCCCGAAGTTCTTCCAGGGGATCCAGCGCGTCGCCCTGGTCTGGACGAACTACCGCGCCGAACACGAAGAGCAAGCCTCGGGAAACTGAGCGAGGTCCTCGATCACCAGCTCCGGATCGGGGACGCCGATGTCTCGGACACGATCATCGCCGCCTACAAGGAGCGAGGCCTCACGCCTCCGGGTCATCTCGAGGCGCCGCCCTCGATCGACCCGCGCTTCCTGGTCTACTGGGAGGCGTTCCAGGACCTCCAGGGCGAGAGGCGAACCTCTAGGGGCCCGATCCCGATCGGGGCGATCCTGGACTACTGTGAGGCCTACGGGCTCAACCCGGACACCGTGAAGCGGATCGTCTGGCGGGTCGACAAGATCCTCACCGAACACTGGAAGAGCGTCGACGAGTCACAGAAGCGCCAGGACAAGCTCCGCAAGCCGCCGGCCGTGGGAGGTAGTCGATGACCGACCGAGCGATCCGCGTCGTCCTGGACTCCTCCGGCGTCACCCGAGGGGCGCGGAACGTCCGCGGCGCCCTGGGCGGAGTCCAGAAACAGACCGGCCTCGTCACGAACGGCTTCCGGGCCGCGGCGAACGCCGCGAAGGGGCTCTTCGCCGTCCTCGGCGCCCGTGAGCTCATCCGGACCGCGAACACCTTCCAGCAACTCCAGAACTCCCTCCGCGTCGTCACCGACTCGACCGAGGAGCTCAACGCCGCGAACACCCGGCTCTTCGAGATCGCCACGGCCACACGGACGCCGATCGAGGCGATCGTCACGCTCTTCTCGAGGGCCTCCATCGCCGCCGAGGAGCTCGGCGCCAGCCAGGAGGATCTCTTCCGCTTGACCGAGATCACCGGCCAGGCGCTCGCCGTCCAGGGCGGCTCGGCCCAGGAAGCCTCGGGCGCGCTCCGCCAGCTCTCCCAGTCCTTCTCGTCCGGTATCGTCCGGGCGGAGGAGTTCAACTCGATCCTCGAGGGCGCCTTCCCGCTCGCCCAGGCCGCGGCCCGCGGCTTCGAGGAGGCCGGCGGATCCGTCGGCAAGCTCCGGAACCTGGTCGTCGAGGGCAAGGTCTCGAGCGAGGAGTTCTTCCGCGCGATCCTCGCCGGCGGCGAGGTCCTCGAGCAACAATTCGGCCAGGCGATCCCGACCGTCTCCCAGGCGCTCACGAACCTCAACACCGCCTTCATCGGCTTCATCGGCCAGCTCGACGACGCCGGCGGCTTCTCGATGGCGCTCGCCTCGACGATCCTCGAGCTCGGCGAGGGGCTCGCGGCCCTGGCCGACGCCCTCACCGGGAACCTCGACCCGCTCGACGACACGACCTCGGGCTTCAACACGTTCGCGATCGCGCTCATCACGACGGGCTCCGCCCTGGGCGTCATCTTCGACCTCCTCCGTGTCGGCGCGAACAACTTCACCGCCTTCGCCGAAGGCCTGGGCGGAGTCGCGGCCGGGATCGTCCAGCTCGCGAAGGGGAACTTCTCCACGGCGCGGGCGATCTTCGCGGACACGAGCGGCTTCGAGAAGGCCCAGCTCGGCGTCACCGACTTCTTCGAGAACTTCGCGGAGAACATCGAGGAGGCGAGCCTCAAGATCTCCGAGGTCCTCATCCCGTCCTTCCGGACCGTGAGGGAGGAGGCCGAGGCTCTCGGCGACGTCGACACCGACAAGCCGCTCGTCAACCCGAACGCGGCCGAGGATCTGGCCGACGCGGCCGAAGAGATCACCGACTTCCAGGCCGCGCTCACCCAGGCGACCCGCGAGCTCGAGATCCAGATCGAGGCCGGCGATGACGCCGCCGAGGCGATCCTTCAATACAGGGGCGAGCTCGAACTCGCCGCCGCGGCGAACGAGATCTTCGGCGAACTGGTTCCGACCGAAGAGGTCGACGAGCTCCGCGCGGCCTTCGTCCTCTTCGGCGAGGAAGCCCTGGCCGCCCAGGTCGCGCTCCGGGAAGAGATCGAGGCGAGCGAACTCGCCGAGACGTTCGAGGACCAGATCGAGGCCCTCGAGGAAGAGATCCTTCTCCTCGCCGCGTCGAACGAGATCATCGCGCTCAACGCCGAGGTCCGCGCCCTGGCCGCCGGCGCAACGGAAGAGCAAGCCGCGAAGATCCGCGAGCTCACGGAGGTCCTCCTCGAGGAGAAGGACGCCGCGGCCGACGCGCTCCCGACCCTCCAGGACTTCTTCGACGACGTCGCGGACACGGCCCAGACGACGCTCGGCGGGATCCTCGCCGACCCGCTCAACGAAGGCCTCGACGAGCTCCCGTTCAAGTTCGCCCAGCTCCTCCAACAACTCGCGGCCGAGGCCCTGGCGGCCGAGGTCTTCGACATCCTCGGGAGCCTGGGCGGAGGCGCCGGCGGCGGCGGCGGGATCGCGAGCTTCATCGGCGGGCTCTTCGGCGGCGGCTTCCAGGCCGGCGGAACGGTCCGCGGCGGCCAGCCGATCCTCGTCGGAGAACGCGGGCCCGAGATCTTCACGCCTCCAGGCTCCGGCCAGATCACGCCGGACGTCAACATCAACCAGGCCGCCCAGGCGCCGCCGATCGTGAACGTCATCAACGTCACCGACCCGGCCGACATCCCGAGCGGGATCGAGACACCGGAAGGCGCGGCGGCGATCATCAACGTCATCCAGAACAACCCCGAGGCGATCCGCCGGGTCTTAGGGTAGGAGCGAACCAGTGAGCGCCACGCACAACGTCACCGTCACCGGCCACGATGAGGCCCTCCTCCGGCTTCTGGATCTCGCCACGAACGACAACGCGATCGCCGCCGCGATCGTCGCCGGCGGGACCGGCTACACCGTCGGCGACATCCTCACCGTCGTCGGCGGGACGATCATCAACTCGCTCGTCACGACCCTCGAGGTCTTGAGCGTCGCGGCCGGCGTCATCGACGGGATCCGCGTCTTTAATTGCGGCGCCTACTCGGCCCAGCCAGGGAACCCGGTCGCCGTGACCGGCGGAACCGGCGGGGACGACGCGACCTTCACCCTCACCTTCGAGACCCAGAACTGGACGATCAACCGCAACGACGCGAGCTCGAGCTCGTCGCTCGACAACCTCGCCGTCGCCGGCGGATCCGGGACCCAAGTCCTCGGCCGCGAGCTCCTCCTCCAGGGGCCAGGCAACGCCGGCGCCGATGAGATCTACGTCGGCTTCATGGGCCTCGAAGACACGGACGTCGCGGTCTTCAACTGGCAGCTCTTCGGGTTCACCGGCTTCAACGGCGGGGACGACCTCGTCGACCAGCCGGGCTTCTCCTACGTCTCGCCGAACGAGATCGCGGCGTTCACGCAACTCACCGACGGCTCGATCGAGCTCTGGATCCACACGTCGCCGCGAGTGTTGTCCGGCGTGGCGCGGATCGGCGGAACGTATACGTCCTGGTACGTCGGCTTCCTCAACCCCTTCGCGACGCCGACCGAGTACCCCTACCCGATTTACATCGCCGGCTCGTGTTCCAAGTGGAACCAGAGCTTCTCCGCGTCGGGGCTCGCCCAGTCGGGGCTCGCGGATCCTGGCTCCTCGTCGATCTCCGGCGGCAACACCCGCGGCCCGGCGGGCTTGCGGTTCTTCGACGGGACCTGGCAATTCGTGAGGAACTGGAACTTCGGGACGACGCGGTCGTCGTTCCTCGACCGTTGTGTCTATCCGGGACAAACACTGGCGCCCACCGACGCCGCCTACAACCCCGCCTCGAAGTTCATGCAAGCCTCGACGATGAACTGGGACACGATCATCCCGTCGACCGGGAACCCTGGGTCGCCCCAGCAAACACTCCGCGAGACCGAGGACTCCGGCGGCAACATCACGGTCCTCATCCCGACGATCGTCTGGTCGAAGGTCCCCTCGCTCCAGATCTTAGGCGAGATCGACTCGGTCTTCTGGGGCTCCGCGGCCGGGAACAACATCCTCGCCCAGGATCGCGTCATCGTCGGCGGCGTACACTACCGCGCCTTCCAGAGCGGCAACCGGAGCGAACAGTTCGCCTTCTTCTTCCTTCGCGAGGACGCCTAGATCATGGCCTTCCAGACTGGAACATCGACCTCGATCGAGAACCTCCTCACCCAGCTCTCGACCTTCCTCCAGGCGAACGGCTGGACCGAGACCTTCTTCAACACGATCACCGCCGACATCGGCTCGATCGGCTTCTCGAAGAACGGGATCTTCGTCTCGATGCAATACACCGAGGCGACCGACGGCGGGACGATGGCCCTCTATCAAGCAACGGCGGCGGATCCATCGCCGACGACCGACCCCTGGACCGCGACCGGCGACTCCGGGAACGGGCGGAGGGACAACGTCCCCGCCTTCATGGACGCGGGGCGTTGCGTCAACATCTTCGCCGGCCCTCACACGGCGTTCTTCTTCTTCGAGAACGACTCGGGGCCGGCCTACATCAACGTCGTCGTCGAGGTCGACGCGGGCCGCTATCGCCACTTCGGCTTCGGCGAGATCATCAAGATCGGCGACTGGAGCGGCGGCGAGTATTGCTACGGCCACTTCTGGGACCAGGGCACGAGCCGGATCGACGTCCCGAGCTCGAGTATCCACGCCTTCGGCATGGACGCGAGCAACTTCTCGACCTTGTTACCCGCGACGCTGCGGGTCTCAGGTTATCCCGGCGAGCCAGATCCGGCGACGGAGTGGGCGAACCTCGCCCAGATCTTGAGCCCAGGCAACGACACGGCGGGGAATCCCCGCTGGGCGGGGACCGGCGGCTGGCGTCACTCGCGAGAGTTCTCCGGGTTCTCCGGGTTCGAGATCTCGCTGGCGACGGCCTACAAGCCGCTCTTCCCGATCCCGGTCGAGATCGCCGACTTGTCACCGGCGCCAGACCTCCAGCGTCGCCTCGGCTTCCAGGCCGACGTCCGGATGTGCAACATCGCCAACATCGACCCCGGCCAGATCATCTCGATCGCCGGCGAGGACTGGTATTTCTTCCCGTGGGTCCGGAAGCAATTCCTCGAGATCAACACCGAGGAGAGCTGGAACGCCGGGATCGCCTACCGGCGCGAGAACGCCTAGAGGCCGCCCTCGATGACCGACTTCGCCGGCTCAACCCTTCCGACGATCGGACCGGCCGGACCGTTCCCGGATCCGGACGTCGGGACCCCGAAGCCGACCGGCCTCGCCCCGCTCGCCTTCCCGACGGCGCCGCTCGATCACTCGGACTCCGCGGTCGTTCCGTCCCTCTACGCGCCCTTCGAGCGGGTCCGGACCTTCATCTCGGCCTTCGGCGTCGACCCGTCCGACCCGGACATCGTCAACGAGGACGCCGACGGCTCGCACATCGGCGGCGTCTCCCAGCTCATCACGCCCTCGCTCGGCCCGTTCAAGTCGATCCCCGGCTTCGTGAGCCTCGACCAGCCGAGCGACTGGTTCGAGAAGTGGCACATCTTCCCCGGCCGGCTGGATCTCGGGAACGTCTTGACGACCCAGATCCGGAACCTCGAGCTCTTCAACTCGTTCCGCAACGAGGCGCGAACCTGGGAGGCCTTCGTCAACAATGCCGGCGCCGGCGTGGCCGTGACGAACCTCCCCGGCCTCCCGCTCGTCCTGGAATCCCTCGAGAGCTTCATCGTCGACGTCCAGGTCACGACGGCCGGCCCGCCGTCGATCTCCGGGACGCTCGACTTCGACATCGACACCGCGATCGACTTCCTCATCGTCCCGATCACCGGGACCCGGATCACGCTCTTCCAGTATCGGCCCCAGGCGCCGATCTCCGAGGTCCTCCAGTTCAAGACCGACATCATCGAGCTCAACGACGGGAGCGAGCAACGGATCAACGTCCGCGAGAACCCGCGCCAGGTCTTCAAGTTCACGATCCGGACCGACGACGATCGGACCCGCGACTCGATCAACGCGGTCCTCTTCGACTGGCAGAGCCGCGTCTTCGGGATCCCGGTCTGGCATGAGTCGAAGGCGCTCGGCGCTCCGCTCTCGATCGGGAACACGACCGTCGTCGTCGACACCGCCTTCGCCGACTTCCGCGTCGGCGGCCTGGTCATGATCTACGACAACAACTTCCGGACCGAGACCCTCGAGATCCTCACCGTCAACCCGAACGACCTCGAGCTCCAGGTCGGCGTCTCGAAGGCCTTCGACGCCATCAACACGATCGTCCTCCCGGTCCGGACGGCGCTCACGCGGCCCCAGCTCTCCCAGTCGCGCTTCGCCATCGGCCCGACGGACTTCTCGCTGGAGTTCACGACGCTCGACAACGTCGACCTCGCGAGCTCGGCGGCGTTCGCGACTTACCTCGGCGCCGGCCAGACCGTCGCGAAGCCCTTGATCGACCGCTTGAACTTCATGAAGGGCCGGACCGTAGCGGAGGGGATCCGCCGGAAGATCGTCCGCCTCGATCCGGAGACCGGCCCGCCGCTCCAGATCTCCTCGTGGACGAAGGGGAAGCCGTCGTTCAACTACGGCTTCGAGGGGAAGAGCTTCGAGGACACCTGGGACTTCCGCCAGCTCCTCCACTTCCTCCGCGGGAGCCAGCTCGCCTTCTACGTCGGGACCGGCCGGGACGACTTCAAGGCGGTCGCCGACATCGCCGACACGTCGACCCAGATCGACGTCCAGGCCTTCGGCTTCACCCAGTTCGTCCAGGAGGTCACGCCGCGCTCGGACCTCCAGGTCATCCGCCAGGACGGCTCGACCTCCCAGCATCTCATCACGGGCTCCTCCGTCGTCTCCGACACCGTCGAGCGGATCACGATCTCGCCCGGCATCACGCCGGCGCTCCCGCTTGTCGACATCGACCGGATCGAGTTCCTCACGCTCTCGAGGATCACGAACGACGCGCCGAAGTTCTCGCACCGCCGACCCGGAGAGTCTAGGATCGACTTCAACCTCACCGGAGTCCCCTCATGACCTTCGCCGCCCTGGAGACCAGTCGCGAGTCGGGCGTCGTCCTCGAGCTCTACACGTTCGTCTTCGGCCTCGAGGTCTTCCGGTTCACGTCCTTCCAGCGCGACATCAACTGGCAGGGGTTCAGCTACACGAGCGAGCCGCTCTCGAGAACGAACACCGAGGCGGCCGTCGAGGACCAGGCGGGCCAGGTCACGATCACGCTCCCGCTCGACAATCCGGTCCCGGCGAAGTTCATCAACAACGTCCCCGGCCAGGTCGGGACGGTCCAGATCCTCCGAGCTCACGCGACCGATCCAGCCGAGGAGGCGATCGTCCTCTTCGACGGCTTCATCGCGAACGTGGCCTTCGACGGCGAGCTCGAGGCGAAGATTCTCTGCAACCCGAACACGAAGATCTTCAACCGGACGGCGCCGCGCTTCACCTACCTCGGGCTCTGTAACCACATCCTCTACGACGAACGCTGCAAGGTCGACATCTCGCTCTTCAAGTTCACCGGCCTCGTCTCGGTGGTCGACGGGAACGACATCACGGTCAACGGCGCCGGCGGCGTAGGTCCGGCGGACAACTTCGTCGGCGGCTTCTCGAGGTTCCCGGCCGGCTCCCTGGACGATGCGCGGATGATCCTCGCCCAGTCCGGCGACGTCATGACCCTCCTCCTCCCGTTCGCCGCGACGGTCATCGGCTCGGACATCGACCTCTTCGCCGGATGCGCCCACGACTTGACGACGTGCGACGTGAAGTTCGACGCGGTCCTCGAGTACGGCGGCTTCCCGTTCGTCCCCAGGAAGAACCCCTTCGGGACCCGGCTCCGCGGCGGGTCGTAGATCATGCCGTTCTGGGTCCTCCTCCTCATCAACGTCATCACGTTCCTCGTCACGGAGCTCCTCCGGCCGAAGCCGAACATCGAGGACGCGAAGCCGGCGGGCCTGGGCGACTTCCAGGTCCCGACCGCGACCGAGGGCCGCGCCGTCCCCTTGATCTGGGGCCGCGTCCGGATCGGCGGGCCGAACGTCGTCTGGTATGGCGACCTCGTCGCCGAACCGATCACCGAGCGGGTCAAGACGGGGATGTTCTCGAAGGAGACCGTCACGACCGGCTTCCGCTATTTCATCGGGCTCCAGATGGCGCTCTGCCGGGGTCCGGTCGACCTCCTCATCAACATCCGGAACGACGACTCGTTCGCCTGGGGCGAGGACGCGCCCAGCGCCGACGCGAACCTGGTCCCGACGGACGCCGGCGCGATCTACAACATCGACGAGCCGGAGTTCTACGGCGGCGAAGAGTCCGGCGGCGGCGGCGGCCTGGTCGGCGGCGGGCGGATCTTCCCAGGGACCGAGACCCAGGCCATCTCGGCCTACCTCTCGCCCTTCCAGATCCCGACGCCGGCGTACCGCGGGACCTGTTACGTCACCTGGGAACGGGGCGAGATCGGGCTCGCTCCCCAGCTCCGGAACTTCGCCTTCGAGATCGAGCGGATCCCCGACGGCCTGGACCTCGCCAGCGCCCAGCCAGGCGACGAGGAGATCGACCAAGGGGCGAACCCGATGAACGTCGTCTTCGAGGCGATCACGAACACCGAATGGGGCCTGGCTCGCCCGACCGGCGCCGTCGACTTCCCGAACTTCCTCGCCGCGGCGGCGACGCTCAAGACCGAGGGGAACGGCTTCGCCTGGGTCTGGGATCGTCAACAAGACGTCCTCGAGCTCATCAAGCTCGTCGAGCAACAAGTCGACGGGATCCTCACGCTCGACGCCGTCACCGGCCTCTTCACCTTCACCCTCGTCCGCTTCGACTACACGCCAGGGACCCTTCCCCTCCTGGACGAGACGAACGTGAAGAAGGTCACGCGCTACCAGCGCCCGGCCTGGGCGGAGACCCAGAACCAGATCCAGGTCGAGTTCACCGACCGGCGGAAGAACTACACGACGAGCTTCGCGCTCGCTCAAGACATGGCGAACCAGGACATCGTCAAGGCGGTCAACTCGGCGAAGATCCGCTCGCCTGGCGTGAAGAACCCGACGCTCGCGAACTCGATCGCCTGGCGCGAGCTCCGCGCGCTCTCGACGCCGATCGTCACGATGAAGCTCGTGACCGACCGCTCCCAGTTCGCCGTCGAGCCTGGCGACGTCCTCGAGTTCTCCTGGGCCCGCTTCGGTCTCACCCGCCTCCCGATCCGCGTGACGAGCGTCGACCGCGGGAAGATCCTCGAGAACGAGATGACGATCGACGCCGCCCAGGACGTCTTCTCCTTCAACGCCGGCTCCTACTCCGACCCGACCGACACCGGCTGGCAGCCGATAAGCTCCGAGGCCCAGCCGTCCTTCCGCGAGCGGCTCTGGGAGGTCCCCTTCCAGCTCAGTCTCGACAACGAGCGCCACCTGGCCGTCTTGTGTTCGCGCGACGGCGGGCTCCACATCTCCTTCGACGTCCTCTCGGATCGAGTCGGGACGCCGTTCGGCCTGGAGGGAACCGAGACCGACTTCACGCCGACGGCCGCCATCACCGCGGCGATCTCCCGCGACAAGGGCGACACGAACCCGTTCCGCCAGGACATCTCGATCGACGGGCTCAACGACATCCGGATCCAGGACCTCGTCCAGGTCGAGTCGACAACGATCGACCCGCTCAATCCGGGGAACGTGTTCCTCATCGACGAGGAGCTCTTCTTCTTCGAGACCGCCGTCGACGATGGCGGCGGCGTCTTCACGCTCGGGAATTGTCACTCGGGAATGTTCGACACGGTCCCAGCCGATCACGCCGACGACGCGGTCGTCTGGTTCATCGGCCTCGGCCTGGGCCTCCTCCAGCGGGCCGGCGCGCTCCCGAACCCGCCGGGGCCGATCGACGTCAAGATCCTCCCGCAAACAATCCGGAACCTCCTCGCCGAGGGCTCGGCGGCGATCCTCTCGACGACCGTCGGGACGCGGATCCTCGACGCGATCCCGCCAGGCGACCCGATGGTCAACTTGAACCGCTTCCACGATCTCGACGGCTGGACCCGCGCGGTCGGCTTGTTGACCTTCACCTGGTTCACACGGAACCGCGGGACCCAGTCCTTCGACACGCTCCAGGACGACCCGGACATCTCCCAGCCGGGCGACGTCGGCGGCCACATCGTCATCCGCCGCGTCGACACGACCGCGATCGTCGTCGACTTCGACAACATCTTCACGCCGACCTTCGTCACGACCGACTTCATCCCGCAGAGCTCGCCAGGGATCCCCGACGAGCTCGACTTCACCGCCACGATCTCGAACAAGCGGAGCAACGGCGCCGAGGGCCAGACCGTGACGACGCGCGAGTTCGAGGTCTTCGGCTTCGGGATCGACTTCGGCGGCGACTTCGGCGGCGAGGCGCCGAACAACGGGATCGTCCTCCCCCAGGGCGCCCCGCCGTTCGTCCCCGAGCCGATCCCCGGATCCGGCGACGACCGCGCCTGGACGATCGACTTCCTCGGCGAGTTCAACGCCGGCGAGGACCGGCGCTTCCTCTTCGACCTCTTCGACGGCCTCGCCCAGGAGAGCTTCGGCGCCGGCGGCTTCATCTCGGTCTTCGCCCCAGGCGTCACGACGCTCGAGGAGCTCGCGGAGGCCGTTCGCGCCGACCTCGAGGAGAACATGGTCGACCGGCCGTTCACGGTCACGCGCGAGGGGACCCAGGTCCGGGTCACGACGCGCTTCGGCGACTTCAATCTCCGCCAGCAACCGAAGAGCAACATCGTCCCGCTCAACGCCTTCCCAGGCCTGGCACAATTCCAGGCGGCGAAGGGCGCGTCGACGCCAGTCCGCCAGATCACCTTCGTCGATTGGTTCTCGGCGAGCCCGACCGACTTCTTCAACGACCTCCTCTCGCCGACGAACGACTCCGCGTTCGCGGCCCAGGCGCCCGGCGGCCAGGGGAACCTCATGGCGATCGACCTCCGCGTCTTGACGTTCGCCCAGCGCCTCGAGCAAGGCGGCGCGGTCGTCGCCGGCTCCGGGAGGTTCGTCGCCATCCCGAACGGGCTCTCGGACTCCTACGACACACAATTCCAGGACTGGTATGACCAGCTCCAGGCCTCGGCCCTCGTCGGCGACGGCCTCATCACGGTCGAAGGCCCGCGCGTCCTCAAGGCCGGCCTAGACAAGCCGATGACGCGCCCGGCGATCGTCATCACCGCCGCCGACAACATCGAGGTCTTCGTCCAGATCATCCGGAACCAGATCCGCGGCGGTCCGGCCTTCGACGACTCGGCCTTCCCCGAGGGCGGCTTCATGATGCTCACGAAGGAGGGCTCGCCGGCGATCTCGGGCGACCCGACCGGCTTCGCTCAGATCATGGGGATCGGCGCCACGAACGGGACGGCCGTCAACGGGACGATCCTCTCCTACACGATGGACGGGACGATCTTCGAGGCGACGATCGCCGGCGGTAGTTACCGGGACGCCTACATCTCGATCCTCGACGCCATCGAGGCCGACGGTCGCTGGGACGTCGTCAACCGGCTCGAGGAGCCGACGCGCTTCACGCTACGCGCGACGATTGTCCGGACCGTGAAGAACGTCCCCTTCGAGTTCTTCGCCGACGTAGGCGTCGGTCTTCGTGTAGAGTTCCGCGACGTGAGTCCGTAGGAGTCGACCATGCCCCAGACCGCCCTCCCGAACATCGGCGTCCAGTTCGAGTTCACCCTCGGGACGAACGACTGGAAGAACGGGACCGACGCCTCGATGGTCATCCTCGACTCCCAGGTCCAGGCCTTCGTCATCGACCAGCGAACGGTCGAGCCTGGCGGCCCCGCCGTCGGCGACACCTACCTCCTCGGCCCTGGAGCGCCATCGGGCGGGAACTGGAGCGGCGACACCGGCGCGATCGCCGACGCGATCGCCGTCTTCACGAACGTCCCCGGCCAGGTCGACGACTCGCCCTGGTTCTACATCCAGCCGCGGAACGGCTTCGTCCTCTATGACCGAACGCTCAACCGTTTCTGGACCCGGATCCTCGGCGTCTGGACGCCTGGCAACGTCGACCGCCGGCCGGAGAAGCTCGAGATCGGCGCGACCTTCACGAGCGAGCTCGAGGACGCGGGCCGACTTCTAACACTCGACGACGCCGCGACGCCGGTCGTCCTCACGATCGCCACGTTCGCGTCCGTCCCGCTCCCGCTCGGCGTCTTCTACGAGGTCCTCTACCTGGGGACCGGCTTCCTCGAGGTCGTAGGCGCGACCGGCGTCTCGATCCGCTTCGCCGGCTACGACGAGACCGCCGCGCCCGCCGGCGCCCGGCCGACCTTCGAGCTCAACGAACGCTTCAAGCTCTACCACCTGGCGAGCGACGTCTGGATCCTCTTCCCGGACGATCGCCTCCCGACGATCCAGGTCGAGACCGGGGCGAGCTTCGAGCCCGTCATGAGGAACCGCGACGGGACCGTCATCCTCGACAACGCGGCCCTCACGCTCAACATCCCAGACCAGGCGACCGTCCCCTACTCGATCGGGACCGAGCTCGAGTTCCTCGAGGTCAACGGGAACGCCGTCACCGTCACCGACGACGCGGCCGTCTCCTGGCGAGCCGGATCCCAGAACCTCGTCTCGGCTGGCATCGCGGCGAACGCCCGCGCTAGAATCAGGAAGACGGGCTCCGACGAGTGGTTCGTCATCAACAACGCCGCCCTCCCAACATAGGAGAAGACCGTGTCCCAGAACCTCCAGGTCCAGAAGATCGTCAACATCCACGCGACGCGGGTCCGACACCGCCGGCGCCTGGTCGTGGCGGACGGCCGCTTCCCGAGCCGACACCCAGGGCTCGACAACTTCCTCGACCGCGAGGCGACGCGCGCGATCGCGACGCCGCTCCGGCTGGTCAACGCCCTCACGGTCGTCGCCGGCGGGACGGGTTACTCGGTCGGCGACGTGTTCTCGATCACCGGCGGAACCGGATCCGGAGGGACGGGGATCGTCACGGCGGTCTCGGCTGGCGTCGTCACCGCGGCGAAGATCCTCGAGGCGGGGACCTACACGGTCGTCCCGCCCGCGGCCTCGGCGACGGTCCACATCCGGATCCCCAACGGCGCAACACCGGCGGGCGATGACCTCACGGTCACGAGCTCGCTCACCGCGGCGGTCGCCGGCGTGACGGCCCAGGAGCTCCTCGACGGGATCCGGGCCCAGGAAGACGTCGGCGGCTCGGTCCCGATCATCACGAGGGCCCGCCACTTCCGCGACCCGCTCCAGACGTCGGTCGACTACACCGACAACGGGGTCCCGATCGCCTAGTCGTCGGGCTCCTCACGAAGGACCGCGACGTCTCGAGTCGTCACCGCCCGGAACATGAGCTCGGGCGATGGCGCTCGGCCGACTTGTTTGATCGCCTGGCAGAGCCAGCGGAGGTCGGGGATCCCCAGGCCCGAGAGGTTCACGACGACCCCGCCGAGCGTGATCCGCGCGTGGGTCGGGATGTCCTGGTCGTGGATCCAGGCGATGAACTTCCTCACGTCCTCCCAGGAGATCGCGCTCGAGCATAGGTTCACCGGCATCGGATCGGGCTCCGGCTTCGACTTCCCGTAGAGCTTGATCTTCTCCCCTCGCCGCGTCGTGACCATGCCGAGATCCTCGGGCGAGTTCGGCTTCGGCTCCTCGTCCTGGGCCTGGGCCGGCGGATCCTCGTCGAAGAGACCGCCCTGGTCGCCGTCTCCGGGATTAGAAGGGATCGTCATCTAGTGGCCCTCCCTCGAGGACCTCCTTCGGCCTGGATGATCTGGCGGGCTCCTGGCCCCCCTTCCGGCCTCCTCCCTGGGTTTTGTAGCAATCCGGGCAGAGCTTCATCCAGGGCGCCCCCTGGAAGACCTTCCCGCAACCGTGGCCCTCACAGGTCCGGTCGATCTTGCAGCGATGACGGTCTCCGGTCCGTGGGTCTTCGGGGATCCAGCGCCCGTTCCTCGAGCTCCACTTGATCTCCTTGTGGCAATCCTTACAGGTCGCGCGTGATCCTTCGGCCATGTCTTCCTCCTCTAGTCTTCAAGGTCTTCTTCTATTTAAGCCGACCAGGAGGACCGGAGCGAACGGCCCCCTACCCCCTGGGCGGGCAGAGTTAAAGCCGTTTATCAAGCGCGACCTCTCGGAACCGTCGCTTCACGGCCTGGGAATAATCTCGAGCGTCCCCAGCCGGCGACACCGCCGACCCCAGCTCGCCGTCTTTATCGGGACGGATGACCGCAACCGGACGCAAAGGGAACCCGTGAGGAGCCCTCAGAACTTGCGGGAAGGAGCGGGGTCGTGCGAGAATCGCGTCGCCCGGTCGTTCATCCTGCAAAGTAGGCGACCGAATAAAAAAGCCCCGCCCGGACTCTCGGCCGCGCGGGGCTTACTTTATACGCCGACCCTCGGCGCGTTACAACCGGAACCTCACGCTCCCATCCGACGCTCGGCTTCCTCCTCCGCGGCCAGGTCGGCGAGCTCGCGCTCCTGGGTCGTCCAGGCCTGGCGCTCCTCTTCCGAGAGCTTCGCCCAGTCCGGCGCCCGCGTGACGCGGAGCCCCTGGCAATCGTAGCAGGGGACATCGTAGTCGCCGCGGAAGTAGGCCTCCTCGAAGTCCGGGTCGTCCCGGAACTCGTCGGGCGAGATCCCCTGGCCGTCGATCGCCGGATTGACGTGAGACCCGCGGCCCTCGCAACGCCGGCACACGACGAACTTCGTCGGGATGTCGACCTGGTCCTCGCCGATGACGACCGTGAGCTTCGCGCGCGGGTTCATGATCCCGGCCTCGCCCAGTCGGCCCGGTTCATCCGCGCCTTCGTCTCGGCCAGGCTCGCGACGCGCTTCTTCCGGATCACCGCGAACCGCTCGAACATGAGCTCGACCGCGCCGTCGAACGACTCGCCGGCGTCACCGTCGACGCCCTGGGTCCAGACCACGTCGAGAGGATCGCGGCCGAAGCGGACCTGGGCGCCCTTCGGGTAGTTCGCGATCACGACCGCGGCGTCGGTCGGGTCGTGGAGCGAGCCCATGTAGAGGCCGACCTCCGTGAAGATCTTCCACTGGGGCGCCCTGGGACGGGCGAGCCGGTAGGCCGTGGCCTTGGGCTTCTTGTCGGGCCCGCTCATGTCGAGGCCTTGGCCTGGGCGGCGCAACGCGGGACGAACCCGTTCTCGAGCTTCTTCGTGTCCCGGTTAAAGTGGCGATAGATCCCGATGAGGTCGTGGTCGAAGTCCCGCGACCCGAACGCCTCGAGGACATCCAGATCGAGCGGGATGTCGTCGTTGCAGTATTCGAGATCCATCAACACATCGAGGCGGTCAACCGTGACGCCGAGCTCCGCGAAGAGCTTGACGCCTCGGTCGGCGATCAAGCCGAGCCTCTGGACGTTTTCCTTTGTCATCATCATCATCGTCTCCTTCGGTCATGGTCAAAATACAACGCCGCCGGCTCGCCGGCGACGCCTTGGGTCACAATTTGGGGCGCAAGACCGGCGCGTCGTCGAAGTTCGAGATCGAGCTCAAGACGACCTCGACCTCCGCTTCCGCCAGGCCGGCGTCGATGTGGCCCTGGGTCCGGCGCTTCATGAAGGCCGCCCGATCGTCGCCGTGGGTCGCCTTGTGGCGGGAGTGGTTGACGGCGATGTTCGTCGAGTCGGCGGAGTCGAAGCGCGTGAACTCGGGGAACACGCCGAGGCCTCTCATCAAGTGGATCCACGGCCGGCGACCGTGATCGCGCTCGACCTGGTCGATGACCTCGGACGCCTCGGCCAGGCGCGCGCGGTAGGCGAGGCGCTCCTGGGTCGTCCCGGTCACGTCGAACTCGGAGCACGATCCGAAGCCGACGAAGTTCATGAGCCGGGCCTGGGTCTCGAGGAAGTCGAGGCTCTCGTTCATGTGCCAGATCGACATCGTCCGCTCGGGGAACCAGGCCAGGGAGTCGTCCCCGCGGAGCGCCCACGAGAGCTCGAGGAGGTTCTCTTCCTCCGAGCCCTGGATGACGTCCGGGATGACGGCGATCGCCTGGGGCGAGTAGTCCTGGGCCGTGTTCGCCCAGGTCCAGAAGGCCGCGCGGTAGTCGCCGAAGTCGTCGAACCGGAGCCGGGGCGCGAGCTTCGCCCCGCGGCGCTTCGCGTTCCAGATCGAGAAGGCGCCGTTGTCGAGGAGGAGGATCTCGTCCTGGCCGACGAGCTCGATCACGCGATCGAGATCTCGGGGATCCGCGAACGACACGCAGAAGGACGAGCCGGCCAGCGAGGGGAGGAGCCCCTTCGGCGTGACCGGCGTCCCGATGACCAGGCGCCGGCCGAAGTCGATCGCCGCGCTCACGCGCAGCTCCGGAGGTCGGCGGCGTTCCCGCCGGAGGCCTGGAGCTCGTTCGCGCGACGGAGGAGAACCTCGCGGTCGCCGATGAACTCGCCGGTCTTCCGGTCGACGATCCCGTTCTCGCGGGCCCAGTGATTCCAGGCGAAGCTCCGGCCGAGGCCGACCGTGATCTTCGTCGTCGGCCACTGGTCGGCGGGCTTGTTGACGAACTCGAGCCAGTCCTTGTCGAAGGTACACTCGTCCGAAGTCCAGCGGCTATGCTTGCCGATCATCGCGCGGAGCTCGATCTCGAGGGCTCTCATGAAGAGCTCGGGATGAGTTCCGGCCAGCCAGAAGAGCTCCCACTTCTGGGACGCCGGGCAGAAGAAACAAGCCGACTTGATCGGGACCTCGAGGCCTTCTTCGACGATCCGCTTGATGCAATCCTGGCGAGTCCAGCCGAGATCCTGGAGCGGGTAGGCGTAGAGGAAGTCGGTGTCCTCGCGCTTCACCTTCTTCGCGCGGCGAAGATCGGCGGGGCCGGAGTCGTAGCCGATGAGCTTCACGAGCTTCACGCCGGCGGCCTGGGAACCGATCCAGAGCGGATGCGGGTCGCGCTTGTTCGGGCCCTTCGTGACGCCCTTGAGGACGGCGTCCTGGGGTCCTTGCTTCCACTTGATCGAGCAAGACTTCATCCCGAAGGCCAGCGACGGGAGCGTCTCGTTCGAGTAACAGTTCCCGCCGAGGTCGTTGTAGTCGGTCGTCTCGAGCGTGAGCTTCTTGCACACGGTCACGGTCGGGAAGCCCTGGGCCAGGAGCCAGATGTTCATCTTGTCGACCTGGGCGTAGGTCTCCGGCTTCTCGGCGCCGGTGTCGGCGAACGTGATGAGGTCGGGGCGGATCCCCTGGTCCCTCATCGCGATCAACATCGCGGTCGAGTCGACGCCGCCGCCGTAGCACACGACGACGCCGGCGTTCGCGGGGATCTGGATCTGGGCCTGGTTCGTCATGTCGGTCTCCGTGTTCGTGGATCTGAGGAGTTAAGTGTACCGGGGCGCGGGACACGGACCCGGAACTGGGTCACAGATCTGGAAGAGGATCGAGACGGACTGGGGCCCCTGGACGGGGCCCCGCTTTATGTCCCGGAGGCTAGAGCCCCCGGAGGAGCCGCCGGGCCTCGAGGGTCGAGCCGTTGCGCCTGGCGGATCCCCGGAACTTCCTCGCGGCCTGGGCCAGGGTTCCGTCGACCTCCTGGATCCGGACGTCCGCCTTCGGCCGGCGTCGGACGACGACCTTCGGCGTCTGGATCACGAAGCGGACCAGGTCGCGGCCCTCGAACATGATCGACGGGCGGAAGCCGCCGTCGACCCAGGCGGTCACGAACCGGGGCGTCATGACGACCCTCCGGCCCGGAGGATCTCCGGGAGCTTCTTCCGGAGGAAGGCGGCCATGTCGACCAGGGCGGACTCGCTCGAGTCGCGGACGTGGCTCCAGTCGAAGCCCGTGTTGAGCTCGCGGAGCTCGGCGCCGGTCATCTTCCCGAAGCCGTCGCCCAGGCAGAACGCGCCCCAGACGATCGGCCAGGGAGCGCGCTCGTGAAGAGCTCCGTCCCAGTGTAGGACCTGGACGATGAGGTCCCAGTCCGAGAGGTTCCTGTAGAAGCGGGTCGTGTTCATGCTAGTCCTCCTTGGTCGCATTACATCGGGCGGCGAGCGTCTCGCCGTTGAACATCGTCGTCCGGACATCCTTCTCCAGGTCGACGAGCTTCTCGAAGAGCTCGGGGCGGGCCAGCTTTCCGCGGGCCAGGTCGCCACGAGATCCGAAAATACAAAACACACACGAGAGTCGGTCGTTGCCGGCGGCGTAGGCCGGATGACGGACTTGACCCTTCGCCTCGATCTCGGTCCAGACCTGGTCGATCGTCCAGTCGGCGATCGGCCACCAGTCGAACGCCTGGCGCTTCGAGTTCGTGTTCTTCGTGTTGACGTTCAAGGTCCCGCGGTCGGCGATTTTCTTCGCTCGCGCGGGGCTTTCCTCGGCGCGGATCCCGACACAATTCACGACGATCGGGAAGTCGCCGGCGGCGCGGATGACCTTCCAGATCGGGCCGGTCTTGAGGTCGCTCGTGCAGAACCGCGCGGCCGAACTCGGGAACGCCGGCGCGTCGGTCCGGCCCTGGGCGTCGAGCGCAACACGTCGCGCGCGGATCGCGGAGAAGAAGTCCTTCGGGCTTCCGTCGGCGTGGATCGCCTGGGCGACGAGGAGCTCGTTGTCGTCGATGTTCGAGCGGATGAAGTCCTTGATGTCCTTGTGCTCGACGTCGCCGAGGTCGGCGTGGACGACATGGATCTGGTCGGCCGGGACGAGCGCCGAGAGGATCGCGAACATCGCCTGGGAGTCCTTCCCGCCGGAATGGCCGACGAAGAAGTGGGCGCCCTGGGCGATGAGCTCGAGGATCTGGGCCTGGTTCGCGATCTGGTTGTTCGTGTTCATGTGTTAATTGTAACGGCTCGCGAGACACATGACGAGACCCACGTCACAGAACGGGACACCGGCCCCAATAGAATCAAGGGTCTCGGGCTTTCTCGTGAGTTATGACCCGCCCAGGCCTGGATCCGGGCCAGGATCCCCAGGTCGCCGGAAGTCCCGGCGCGTGTTACAGTGAGCGATCGACAACTCGAGGAGACGTTCCACATGGAACACCCGAACCTTCTACGACGCGCGCGGCGCGAGTCCGGCAAAACGGCCGACCAGATCTGTGACGAGGTCCGATGCACACGGCCGACGCTCTACCGCGTCGAGGCCGGCGAGGTCACGCCGAAGCGCCCGCTCGCTCGCGCGCTCTTCCGGATCTACAACGGCGTCGTCCCGCTCTCGCACATCTACGACCCGGAGTTCGCCGGCGAGGTTCGCGCGGCGACATAGTTGACGCCAGGCCGTCCCGCTGGCGCGAGTCCGTGAGGGACTCCTGGGGCGGTCTGGTTTTTCTCGTGAGGAGAAGAAGAAGAAGATGTTGAACCCCTCCGACTTGCCAGCGTGTCCGGCCGACGGGTCCCGCGAAGTTCATCCCGTGAGACATCCAGACGGTCGGGTCTTCTACGCTTGCCGGCGATGTGGCCGCGACCAGACCGAAGCCTGGAGACTCGTCCAGCCGACGCCGGGCCACGCGCCGATCATCGCGACATGAGCCAGGCGCCCGACATCGTCTTCATCGACCCGCGTGTCGCGTTCCGGCTTCCGAGCTCGAAGGCGAACGCCGCCGAGGTCCAGGCCGGAGGATCCGCCGAGCCGGTCGGCTACATCCGCCAGGACATCTTCGAGGAGAAGCTCCGCCAGGCGGCGAACGTCGACCAGGAGATCCTCATCACGATCCAGGCCGTCGGCTCGAGCCTCTTCGGGCTCTCGAACATGGGCCGGCTCTTCTCCGCGCGCGAGGTCGAGGGCGTCACCGCCTGGCATCTGGTCGCCGACCGCGAGCTCGGCCCGTGAGGTCCTGGAAGGGCGCGTCCACGGACGCCGAGAAGGTCTACCTCTACTTCGGCGACCATGCCGACAAGTTCTTCACCGAGGACCATGTCGCCGCCCAGATCCACGTCGGCCGCCGGCGGACCCGGAGGCTCGTCGCCTGGCTCGTCGCCGAGGCGAAGCTCGAGGCGATCGAGACCGTGAGCTCGTTCGCCTGGGGCCGGCCGAAGAAGATGTTCCGCGCGGTCCGGAACAACGGCGACGTCCTCGCCCAGCTCGAGGTCTTCCGCGACTCGGTCGCCGCGGCCGGCTTCGGCGACCCCTACGGATGACCGACCACATCGAGGTCTTCCCGATGGCGAAGGCGACGGACCCGAAGACCTCACACGTCGCCGCGTCTCGTCATGTCGTGGGCGCCTTGTCGCTCCGCCGGCGCCAGGTCTACGACGCGACCGTCCAGTTCCCCGCCGAGACCTCGAACGAGCTCGGCCTCCGGATGACCCAGCTCTTCCCGGACCTCGAGCTCCGCGCGGCGTCCGCCTCTCCCCAGAAGCGCCTCCCCGAGCTCGAGAAGCTCGGGCTCGTCCGGCGCGGCCGGCCGCGGAAGTGTCGGAGCTCCGGATACCTGGCGCACACCTGGCGGGCGGTCGAGCTCGAGCCGACCCAGGAGGACCTCTTCGAGTGACGCCTGGCCGTTGTCGGGATTGCCAGGCGACCTTCTCCGAGCCGTCCTTCTCCGAGGGACCGAAGACCATCAACCCGGCGACCGGCGTCGAGGACCTCCGCTTCTCGCTCGCCTGGTTCTTGTGTCCGACGTGTCTCTCGAGGAACATCGAGCCGATCCAGGAGGACGCGCGTCTCGCGACCTGATACACTGGGCGGGCCCTTTGCAGGAGTGACCACATGAACGACAAGACCAGCCAGGCCGTCGTCCTGGCGGAGACTCCCGTCCCCGGAAACGGCCACGCGATCGAGGTCCGCTCGCCCCTCGACATCAAGCCCTCCGTCTTCAAGGCCGGCCTCGAGCGTCGGAAGAAGAACCGCGACGCCCTCATCGACTGGATCCGCGGGGCCCTCGTCGAGGGGACCGACTACGGTCGGATCCACGTCATCCCGAAGGACCGCTGTCCCGACGGGAAGTTCTGCGCGAACTCCTACCACTTCTCGAAGCCGTCGCTCTGGAAGGCCGGCGCCGAGAAGATCTCCGGGATGTTAGGCCTCCGCGTCCGCTGGCCGACGCTCCGGGCCTACGAGGACCGGATCATCCGCGGCGAGAACGTCACCCAGATCCTCCTCCGTTGCGAGCTCACGAACTCCGACGACGTCGTCATCGCCGAGGGGATCGGCGGGCGGGCGGCCGGGGATGACCTCAACAAGTCGATCAAGATGGCGAAGAAGAGCGGCCACATCGACGCCGTCCTCAACGTCGGAGGCCTCTCCGAGGTCTTCACCCAGGACCTCGAGGACATGGATCCCGAGAAGCTCGCCGGCAAGCGCGACCCGTTCCAGCCAGGCGAGGAGCGGATCGAGTCCGCGATCCCCAGGAACGCGAAGCCGCTCTCGTCCCATTGTCCGATCGGGAAGGACTGGAAGGGCGTCCCCTGGGCCGAGGTCGACAACGGCTTCCTCTCCTGGATCATCACGAACATCGACGACAAGCCCGACCTCCGCGACCGAGCCGTCCAGGAGATCGAGAGCCGGAGCGTCGAGACCGACGAGGCGGTCGAGCGCCGGTCGGATGTTAGACTGGGCGGAACGAAGAAGAAGGTCGGAGACTGGGCCCGCGAGCTCGCCACGGCTACGTCACTCGACCAGATCATCGTCATCAAGGAAGAGCTCCCGGCCGACTTCGAGCCAGGTCTCCGGAAGTTCATCGCCGAACGTGAACTGGCGCTCGGCCCAGGACCATCAACCGGCGCGTGAGGCGCCAGGAGGACATCATGGAGATCAACACCCAGCGCGCCCTCGCGGTCGCGGAGCTCAACCCTATCGTCACGGACATCGCGGCCTTCGCCGGCACGATCGAGGGGATCGACGTCGAGGACGAGGAGACCCAGGGCCAGGTCGGCGACCTCGTGAAGATGATGAACCACCGGAGGAAGAAGCTCGAGGACAAGCGGCTCTCGCTCGTGAAGCCGCTCAACGGCGTCGTCAACGAGATCAACGCGCTCTTCAAGCCGCCACGCGATCGGATCGACGAGATCGTCGGGATCGCCCGGAAGAAGATGAACAACTTCGCCCGCGCCCAGGTCGCCCTCGCCGACGAGAAGAAGCGCCAGGCGGAGGCCACGGCCAGAGCGGAACGCAAGGAAGCCCAGGAGCTCGCCGCCACGCTCCGGAAGAAGGCCGGCCAGGAGGCGGCCGTCGTCGCCGACGTCGTCCTCGAGGAGGCCGAGAAGAAGGTCGTCCAGGCGGCGAAGCCGGCGAAGGTCGCCACGACCAGGGGCCGCGAGTCGAGCGTCATCATCTCGAAGATCTGGAAGGCCCAGGTCGTCGACATCATCGAGCTCGCGAAGGCGGTCGTCGATGGTAAACTCCCGACCCATGTCCTCGAGCCGAACATGACGGCCCTCAACGACATCGCCCGCGAGAGGAAGGACCCCGGCACGATCCACGGCGTCCGCTTCTTCCAGGACGTCTCGACGAGCGTCCGATGAAGATCACGCTCGACGCCGACGTCATCGCCGAGGCGATCACCGACTACCTCGACGACAAGGGCTTCAAGGCGAAGAAGGTCGAGCTCAAGACGGCCTCGTCCTACGGGTCCGTCATCGCCGAGGTCGAACTCGAGACCGAGTCCGAGCCCGAGGGAGGCGGGTCATGAAGCTCCGGCTCGACCTGGTCGTCCGCCTGGTCCGCGCCGACTACCAGCTCCACATCGACGAGCATCGGTCGGAGATCCGGATCATCGACCAGGACCTCGGCGGGATGTCGGTCACGAACGACCTCGCGAACGTCCTCAACGCGGTCGCGGCGAGGGCCGATCGGTCGCTCGACCACTACGACATCCTCTACCGCGACTCGACCGGGACCTGGGACATGGTCATCGTCACGAAGTCGCTCGCCGGCACGTTCACCGCCGACGTCATCGTCGGCCCTCGTGGCGGCGCGCTCGCCGAGTTCGTGGACTCGCTCCGGAGCTCTATGACATGACCGAGCTCGCCGTGAGCGGCTTCTGGTTCCTCCTGGGCTTCTTCCTGGCCTCCTGGCTCGCCTGGAGGGCCCAGCTCAAGCAACGGGCCCGGCTGGCCCAGTCCTTCCAGGCGGCGAAGAAGGAAGTCCTCCGGCTCCTGGACTCGATGAAGGACCTCGCCGAGATCCGGGTCACGATCCGCGACGAGGCCGGCGAGCTCATCGTCGAGAGCCACGCCAAGCCCGCGAAGGACCTCCACTAGATCAAGCCGGCGCCGGGCGTCCTCCTGGGCGTCGGCGCGCGCTTCGGCCGAAGAAGCCGATCGCGTCAAGTGGGACTCCGCCCCGCATCCCCCGCGGGGCTTTTTTTTGATAGACTCGAAGCCGGCCGTGAGGGCCGCGAGTCACTCGAAGCCGGCGTGTCGTAGCCGTCCGCCGGAATCCAGGAGGTCCTCATGGCCGACGGTCACGACTACGGGAAAGCCTCACGCGCGAAGCTCGCGACGTGTCACGACGAGCTCGGCCTGGTCATGTTCGAGGCCCTCAAGTCGACGCCGGAGTCGGTCGACATCACGATCGTCCACGGATACCGCGGGAAGGATCACCAGAACGGGCTCGACCCTTCCGTCACGAACGCGCGCTGGCCGGCGTCCTACCACAACGCCGAAGACGAAGACGGGACCCCATGCTCGGAGGCCGTCGACTTCGCGCCCTACATCACCCTCCCCTCGGGGAAGAAGGGGATCCCCTGGAAGGACGAGGCGCTCTTCTGTTTTCTCGCCGGCATTGTGTACGCCGCGGCGGTCAAGCTCGGGATCGAGCTCACCTGGGGCGGCGACTTCGACCGGGACGGATCAACGGAAGACCAGAGGCTCGGCGACTACGGACACATCCAACGGAAGAACGCAAAGCGCCGGCCGCCGGCGGAGGACTGAGACCATGAAACAACTCACCGGAACCCAGAAGGGGATCTCAATCGGCGCGGTCGTCGCGTTCTTCTTCGGCGGCGGCGGCTCCCTGGCCGTCTGGGGCGCCGATCAACGCTACGCCCAGAAGGAGGACATCGAGGCGCTCGGCGTCATCGTCGCGGCGAACTCGGTCGCCCAGACCGCCACGGTCGCCTCGGTCGACACGCTCCTCGTCCAGGTCTTCGACATCCGGATCGAGGAGATCGAGACGGAGATCCGCGAGCTCGAGGACGAGGACGAGCTCACCGCCGCGGAGGCGTCACTCCTGGCCGATGACGTGCGAAACCTGGCCGACCTCACAACGGAGCGGAACGCTACCATCACCCGGATCATCGCCCGCCGGGCCCCGATCGCCCCGTGATCGTAGAACACCCGAGCCGTCGATCAGTTCGACGTCCCCGCAGACGAGGCGGACCGCCCGGACCCCGACGACGGAAAGGAAAGCCATGACCGAGCCGTCCGACGACGCCTGGATCCGCTTCGCCGAGAGGCTCGACGCCTTGAGAATAATCCCGCGCGCGCTCGTCATGTTCTACTACGCCTTCTTCGCGAAGTTCTCGTTCTACCTGGCCGAGTGGTTCATGGCCTTCGACTGGACGACGGTCCAGGACCCGACGGTCGCGCTCGCGGTCGCCGGCTTCCCGGTCGGGATCCTTGGGGTCATGACGGGCGTCCTCGGGACGCTCACGAACAACTACTTCCGGACGGGAAGATCCAATGGCGGGTAGAGCTTGAACATCCAGGCGCTCCTCGTTGTGCTCGTGTTAGGTGGCGGCATGATCGGCGCCGGCGTCTTCCTCGTCAAGGGTCAGATCGACATGAGGGTCGCGGCGGAAGTCGCCGCCACGGCCGAACGAACACGCGCCGACCTGGCCGAAGCCCAGGTCGACCGACTCGAGGAAGCCCTCGAGGACGATCGCGAACGCCAGGCGGAACTCCGGACCGAGCTCCAGGCCGCCCGAACCCGTGAAGATGAGACGACCGAAGTCCTCGAAGACCGAGCGCGGCTCGAAAGCCTCACCCAGGCGAAGCCAGGGCTCCTCGAGCGCCTGGCAAGGCGAGCGACGACGAAGGTCTGGACGGACATCGAGCTCGTCGCCCGTGAATAGGCGGGCGCCGCTCCTGGTCGTTCTGTGCGGGGTTCTCCCTGGTTGTTCGTTGTTCGGGACCACGCCGCCCGACATCATCATCGCCGAGAAGCCGATCCCGATCGTGTGCTCGGCCACGACCGAACGCCCCGACGAGCTCGCCCTGGGCGACACGCCGCCGACGCTCGTGATGGATCCCGGCGAGGTCTGGGGCTACTGGTTCAACTCCGAGCTCTACGCCGTCCTCGCGGAGAACCTCCAGGCGATGAGGACCTGGATGACCCAGTCGTCCGCGATCCGCGGGAAGCTCGTCGAGTGTATCGACGACCACAACGACCGGCTCGAGGCCGAGGATCCCGAGACCTAGCGCGCCGTCCCTCCCGATGTTACGCTCCCGGCCAGGGAAGACCGACGCGACGGGGAGGCCCGTGATGTTCTACACCGACGAGCTCCGGCGGCTCACGCCGCTCGCCTACCTGGCCGTCTTGTGTCTCATCTTCTGGGCCGTGATCTTCTTCGCCTGGCCGTTCTGGACCGGCGTCTTCCTCGCGATCGCCCTCGGGATCTTAGGCTCCCTCCTCTTCGGCGCCTGGATCCGTGAGGGGATCCGGAGACGGTTCAAGCGGCGCGACACCGAGACCCGGAAGAACATCCAGGCCCAGCTCGACGACCGCGAGGAGTAGACGATGAACGAACGCAAGCCCAGAACCGAAGCCCAGAAGACCCGCCGGCGAGAACGCGATCGCGAACGGAGGACCGAGCGAGTCTGGGACCGGACCGAACCCGAGACGGAGAAGGCCCCGATCCCGGCCCTCAAGGTTCAACGCATGGGGAAGCTCTTCCGGATCGCCTACGCCGCGACCCGCAACCTCGCGAAGTTCAACTCGGGCGAGCCAGTCGACGCCGGCGGCTACGACGACGAGATCACCGCCCAGATCGAGCTCTCGAAGATCCTCGGCGAACACGGGCCAACGACCGACGCCGAGGTCGAGGGCGTCGGCTAGTGAGACCCGACGGAACTCCCGACGACTACGTCCCGACGACCTACCACAAGCGGAAGATCCGCCACGAGATCGAGATGACCGGCCTCATCGTGAAGGCCTGGATCATCGCGTTCGTCGTCATCGTCATCGCCCTGGTCATGAGCTTCTTCCGCCCAGTCGAAGCCCAGGAGCCCGTCCCGTTCGCGGAGCCATGCTCGAGCGGGACGTGTACGGTCTACAACCAGGCCCTCGTCTGGACGATGACCGGCGACGAGCGGACCCTGGCCTGGGCCCCGGACGCGAACGACGTCGCGACGATGGCCCTCTTCTACCAGCTCCAGCTCCTCGAGTTCCCGCCGAAGGATCCCCAGGTCCCGGTCTTCACGTCCGAGCTCCCGGAGGGGACGAACCTCCAGGCCTGGACCCCGAACCGCGCCGGCGTCTTCTTCCTCAAGCTCCGGGCGTGTCGGACCGACATCGCGCAAGACGGAACCGAGCCCGACGCCGAACAACGGACCGACGGCTCCTGGATCTTGTGCTCCGTCTGGGCGGTCTCGATCGACTCGGCCTACACCGACCCCGTCGTGTATCCTCGCGGCTTCATCATCCTCGCCGAGCTCGCTCCCGCGACCGGCGGCTCCATCGAGTAGGAGGGCAACGTGGCGAAGATTAAAGCGAAGAAGCTCAAGGTCGACCCGAACGAGGCGACGGACGCCTGGGACTGGTATCAACGCGACGCCGCGATCGACGTCGATGTCTGGCTCGCCTCGATTGACGCCGGCGGAACGGTCGAGCCGTTCGCGACGACGACGATCCCCGAGGTCGACATCCCGAGCATCGAGGGCGACTTCGACTTCGCCGTCATCCAGAAGGACAACGCCGGCAACGAGTCCGACCCCGTCTCGTTCCAGGGCTGGCGCGCGGTATCTTTAGACCTGAGCCCCCCGCCCCAGGCGACGGGCGGCGTGATCGTCGACGCCTGATAACCGCCGCGGTCGTGATCGGCGTGACCGTCGCGATCGTCAAGACTTGCAACGAGTAGGAGGAAGATCATGTTCTGGATCATCACCGCCTTCATCGCCGGCGCGTTCGTCGGCTGGAACGTGCCCCAGCCGGGCTTCGCCATCATCGCCGAGGACTGGGTCCGGACGAAGCTCAACATGAAGCCCAGGCCGCCGGCGTGAGGAGGCTCGCGTTCTGGGTCTTCATCGCGGCCGTCGTGATCTTCGCCGGCCTCATCGTCATCAACATCGGCGCGCTCCTCCTGGGCCCAGGCTTCGACCCCTAGATGGCCGGGACCCGCCGAGCGAACCGGAAGAAGGGCCAGACCCCAGGCGTAGGCGAGGCGGCCTGGTTCTCGAAGAACCGGCGCCGGCAACGCAAGCGCGACAAGATCGCGAAGGCCTCGAGGAAGGCGAACCGATGAGCGAGCCCCACTGGATCAAGGTCGAGGACGAGCTCCCGCCAGCGACCGAGAGCTTCACCGACGGGACGACCTTCCACGCCGAGGTCGTCGGCTGGTTCCCCCAGTTCATGAAGAACAAGGCCCGCTCGACGTGTTGCTGGACGAACGAGTCGACCGACGTCCCGCCGCGCTGGATGGCGACGTGTGCGGACGGCTACGCTCACGTCCGCCCAGGGCCGACTCACTGGCGCCATCAACCGGGCCCGCCCGAATGACCATCAAGGAAGACTCCGAACTTCAACACGTTCTCGCTCATCTCTGGCTCGCCGTCGAGGCGGTCGCGAAGGGCGAGAACAAGGCGGCCCTCTACGAGCTCGACTCGATCGAGGGCTTGATCTTCTTCGAGGACGACGACGATCGTCTCAACTACCTGGAGGGAATTGACTATGGCCGGACACCGATCACCGGGAAAAGGGCGGCGCCCATGCCGGAACCGGAACCCATGCCGGAACCGGAAGCGGAAGCGGACGAAGATCGCCCCGGATAGATGACCCAGATCCAGGTCCTCGACATCCAGCCGACCGCCGCGCCCAGGCAGAGCCGGCGCGACAAGTGGGCCCCGTCGAAGGCCGTCCGCGAGTACCGGGCCTTCCGGGATCACGTCGGCTACAAGGTGAAGGAGCTCCCCGAGGACTTCTTCCACGTCGTCTTCGTGATCCCGATGAGCCAGTCCTGGTCGGAGAAGAAGAAGCGCGCGACGTGCGGCTGGCCTCACAAGCTCAAGCCCGACGCCGACAACCTGGTCAAGGCGCTCATCGACGCGGTCTACCGTGGCCGAGAGGACTCTCACGTCTGGAACTACACGACGACGAAGCTCTGGGGCTTCACCGGCGTCATCATGATCGCCGACGACTACATCCCCTTCCTCGAGCTCCCGGTCGACCTGGCGGCTCTGGTCCGTGGATCCTGGGACGTGTACGATCGGACCCCGATCGTGTGAGACGACCCCGGAGGCCGTGATGGCCCAGGACCCCCCGAACGAACAAAAACAAGACGCCCGAGACGCGCGCGCGCCTCCCGGCCGGGCGTCGAAGGTCGTCCCGATCCACATCGTCGCCTTCCTCGAGGCGCTTCGTCACAACGGGAACGTCTCGATGTCGGCGCGGATCATCGGCTGGAGCCGCTCGACGATCTACGCCTTCGCCGGGAAGAACCCGAGCTTCCGGGAGGCGATGAGGGAGGCCTTGACCGAAGGCCGCGAGCTCCTGGTCGGGGAGGGCTGGCGGCGCGCTTACAACTGGACCGAGTTCACCGACGCGAAGGGGACGCTCCACGTCAAGGAACCCTCGGACCGGCTCCTCGCCCAGCTCATCGGCGGATACTTCCCCGAGTTCAAGCCCAGCCGCGGCGACGAACGCCCGGCCGATGATCTTCTCCCGGCGACCGCGGACCTCACGCTCCTCGAGGACCACGAGCTCGAGGCCCTGGAGCGGATCCTCGTGAAGGCGGGCGGCGATGAAGCCGGCCCTCGCCAGGATTAGAGCCGAACGAGCTCGACGAGGGCTCGGCCTCCACGACTTCATCCGCGACGCCTGGCGCTGGGTCGACCCGTCCCCGCCGTCCTTCGGCCGCTACACCCGGACCCTCGCCTGGGTCCTCGAGCAAGTCCTCAAGGGCCGGATCCGCCGGCTCATCATCAACGTCCCGCCCGGTCACATGAAGAGCCTCTCGGTCTCGGTCTTCTGGCCGGCCTGGGCCTGGCTCATGAGGCCCGAGCTCCGCTTCGCCTTCACCGCCTACCGCGGCGACCTGGCGCTCCGTGACGCCGACCGCTCGCGGGATCTCATGAGGTCGGAGTTCTACCAGGACCTCCTCGCGGGCCGGCCGAACACCTGGGGCCTCCTCCGCGCCGGCCAGGACACGAAGAGCCGCTTCGCGAACACCGAGGGCGGCTACAGGTTCTCGAGCGCGGTCGCCGGCATCATGGGAGAAGGCGGCGACATCGTCGTCCTCGATGACCCTCACAACGTCGAGCAAGCCGAGAGCGACACGGTCCGCGACGAGACGATCCGGAAGATCCGCCTCGCGCTCCCGACTCGAGTCCGCTCGAAGACCGGGGCCGTCGTTATCATCATGCAACGCCTACACCCTCGAGATCTCACCGGCGTCTTCCTGGACGAGGAGGGCGAGCTCTGGACCCACTTGTGCCTCCCGGCCAGGTTCGAGCCCGATCATCCTCACCCGTGTCCGTTCGACTGGCGCACGAAGCCCGGCGAGCTCCTCTTCCCCGAGCTCTTCGACGAGAAGCGGATCGAGGAGCTCACGATCGGCCTCACCGAGTACGGCGTCGCCGGCCAGCTTCAACAACGACCTCACCCTCGCGAGGGCGGGATGATGAAGCGCGACGACTTCAAGATCATCGACGCGGCCGAGGTCCCGAAGGGCGGGACGATCGTCCGCGGCTGGGACCTGGCGGCGACCGACGCGACGGCCGTCGAGGCGAAGAAGGCGGCCTGGACCGTCGGCTTGCGTCTCCGTTATGTAAAGCGGAAGATCTACATCGAGGACGTGATTCGTCTCCGAGGCTCGCCGCATAAAGTCCGGACAACAATGAGAACCGCGGCGAGCAACGACGGGAAGGTCGTCATCATCGACTTCCCGCAGGATCCCGGCCAGGCGGGGAAGGCCCAGGCGCAAGACATCGCCGCGGACTTCCCCGATCGTCGGATCTACTACACGCCCGAGAGCGGCGCGAAGGAGGTCCGAGCCGAGGCTCCAGCGGCACAAGTCGAAGCGGGGAACGTGTTCCTCGTTCGTGGCGCCTGGAACGGAGTCTTCCTGGATGAGGCCGCGGCCTTCCCTGGGAGCACGTTCAAGGATCAGGTCGACGCCTTCTCGCGAGCGTATCACCGCGCCGTGAGACAACCGCGACGCCCGAGGACGGGCGCGATTAGAGGAGCCGCTTAATGAGCCACGACCCGACGACCGTCTCGATCCTCGCCAGCTCGACCGCCCCGTTCCAGCCGGGGATCACGACGCCGCCCCAGTCCTCCCAGGGCGGCTCGAACATCTCCGACCCTCACCCAGATCATCAAGCCAGGCGGCCCGACTGGGTCACGATGTTCGACGCGAACGAAGGCCAGCGTCACATCAAGTCGAAGACGACCCTCTACCTCCCGGCGACGTCGGGGATGAGGGCGCTCTCGACTACCGCGACGAAGCTCGACTCCGAAGGCCTGGCGCTCTACACGGCCTACATCATCCGGGCCTTCTTCCCGGATCTCGTGAAGGAGACCGTCCGGGCCCTCACCGGGATCCTCGACCGCGAGCCGGCGAACATCGAGCTCCCCGAAGCCCTCGAGGACATGAGGGAGCTCGCGACACCGAAGGGCGAGTCGCTCAACGACCTCCTCGTCCAGATCCACATCAACCAGCTCCTCTACGGGCGCCTCGGGCTCCTCCTGGACGTGGATCCGAGCCGGGACCTCCCGCTCATCGTCCGCTATCCGGCGCCCCAGATCCTCAACTGGGACGACCTCACGGTCACGAACGACATCAAGCAACAAGACGACTCGAAGCGGAGCGAGGCGATCCGCCGGCTCCTCATGGTCGTCCTCGACGAGACGCGCTTCGAGCGCGACACCGGGAACCGCTTCACCTGGAACCTCGTCCCGCGCTACCGGGTCTTGAACCTGGGCGACGCCGGCGCGAACGTCTACACGAGCCAGGTCGAGCGCGACGGGAACCTCCAGGTCGCGGTCCAGCCGGCGATCCGTGGCAAGACGTCGGAAGACATCCCCTTCACGTTCATCAACACGACCGACCTCGCGACCCAGCCAGGCGAGGTCCCGCTCGTCAACCTGGCGAACCTGGGCTTCGCGATCTACAGGGGCGAAGCCGATCACCGGAGCGCGCTCTTCATGTCCGGCCAGGACACGCTCGTCCTCACCGGCTTCGACATCGCCCAGGGCTCGACCGACGGGAACCCCTCGGCCGACCAGTCCCCGATCATCGGCTCGGGCGCCTACATCAACATCCCGGACCCGGAGGGCGACGCGAAGTTCATCGGGCCCGACTCGAACGCCCTCCAGGAGCAACGACAAAGCCTCGAGGACGACTACAAGCGCGCCGGCGAGGAAGGGATCAAGCTCCTCTCGAGCGGCGCTGGCGCCGAGGCGGCCGAGACGCTCCGGATCCGAGTCGCGGGCCGGACGGCCACGCTCCAGACGATCGCCATGACCTCGGCGACCGGGCTCGAGACGGCCCTCCGCCAGGCGGCGGTCTGGGTCGGCGCGGATCCGTCGGAGGTCAAGGTCGAGCCGAACCTGGACTTCATCACCGAGGACCAGGACCCGGCCGACCTCATCGCCTTCGCCACGGCGAAGAAGTCGAAGGTCCCGCTCTCCTGGAAGTCGGTCCACAACTGGCTCCGCCAGAAGGACTTCACCGAGCTCACCTTCGAGGAGGAGCTCGAACAGATCGACGAGGAGGCCGACATGGACGCCTTCGACACGGGCGGCGACGCCTTCCTCGGCGTACCAGGAGAACCCGGAGGAGCTCCCGCCGGCCTCAACGACCCGGCGATGGTCAAGGCCCGCCAGTCGGCGATCGACGCCGCGAACAAGCCGCCCGGAGGCGGCCAGGCCCCGCCAGGAGGCGGAGGAGACCAGGGCGACGCCGAGGAGTAGACCGTGGCGACGTCGAACGTCCAGATCCGGGACGAGCTCATCGCCCACCAGATCCAGGTCCTCCGCTTCACGAAGGGCTTCTCGAACCGCATGGTCTCGCTCCTCAACCGGGCCGAGCCCGAGCTCCGGGCCAGGCTCGGCGCCCGGCTCGAGCGGATCGCGGCCCTCGGCTGGGACCCTGGGCCCGCGACGACGAAGCGGATGATCCGGACCTCGAAGCTCATCGCCGACATCAACCGGCCGACCTTCCAGGAGATCAACGCGCTCGTCCGCCGCGAGCTCGTCGGCCTCTCGATCGCCGAGACCCAGTTCATCGCCGGCGTCGTCACCGACGCCCTCCCGGTCGCCTTCGACCCGTCGCTCCCCTCCGTGAAGGACCTCCGCGGGATCGTCTTCGCCCGGCCGTTCGAGAAGCGGATCCTCCGCGACTGGCTCGGGACCTACCAGCTCGGCGACCGCCGGCGGATGATGGGCGAGATCCGCCAGGGGCTCGTCTTCAACGAGACGCCGACCCAGATCGGGAGGAGGATCTTCGGGACGCGGGCCCTCGGCGGGGCCGACGGCGTCCGCGAGATCACCCGCCGCGGCTCCCAGGTCCTCGCCCAGACGGCGACCGCCGCGATCATCAACGGCGTCCGCTCGGAGTTCTACAAGGCGAACCGGAGGATCATCCGGCGCGAGCAATACGTCGCGACCCTGGACTCGAGGACAACGCCGATCTGCCAGTCGCTCGACGGCGAGATCTTCCCGGTCGGCGAGGGACCTCACCCGCCGATCCACATCAACTGCCGGTCGATCCGCGTCCCGGTCGTCGACGGGCGCAAGCTCGGCCGGCGCCCAGCGAACCGCGCGACCGAGCGCCAGCTCCGCGGCCTTCGAGGACCAGCTCGCCGGCGGGCGGTCGAGAAGCTCGTCGGGCCCGTCCCGGCGACGACGAACTACACCGACTTCCTCCGGAGCTCGTCGGCCGGCTTCCAGGACGACGTCCTGGGCCCGGCTCGTGGCCGGCTCTTCCGCTCTGGCGGCCTGGGCCTGGACCGCTTCGTCGACAACTCAGGGAAGCGCCTCACGCTTCGCCAGCTCTACCAGACGGACCCCGGCGCCTTCCAGCGGGCCAACGTCCCCGCCCCGCGACTCCCAGGCGCTCCCGTCCCCTCGACGTGATCGGTGTGGATTTGACATAAGTCTCGCGCTATGATCGGCGCGATCCTGTGAGAGGAAGAGCTCGATGACCCTCGAAGCAACACTCGCCGACAAGGCGAAGATCCCGGAAGGCCTGGCCGCTCACTACGTCGAGACCGACGGCGTGTTCGTCCTGGACGTGACCGGGATGAAGACCCAGAAGGACTTCGACGACTACGCCGAGGCCCTCAAGAAACGACTCACCGACGCCGGCGCCGACTTCGCGAGGAAGCAAGGGGCCGGCCTCTCGCGTGATGACGTGCTCGAGATCATCGAGGGCTCGATGAAGAAGTTCATCAAGCCGGGCGGGACGCCTGGCAAGAACGGGGCCGACGGCGGAGACGGGAACGACGGAGACGTGTCCGCACGTCTCCACGACCTCGAGCGGAACCTGGCCTCGATCACGAAGGAGCTCGACACGACGAAGAAGGAGCGCGACGACGCGCTGGGGAAGAGCCGAGACACAACAATCAAGAACAAGCTCACCCAGGCCGCGAACACCGCCGGCGTGACGCCGGAGGGAGTCGGGAACCTTGTCTCGCTCATCGAGCGGAACTTCGAGGTCGCCCAGGACGGGAGCGTCGTCACGAAGCTCGAGGCCGGGGCCGGAGTGAGTCCGAACCAGAAGCCCGAAGACTTCCTGGCGGCGGTCGCCCGCGACAAGGCGTTCCGGATGTTCTGGCCGAAGTCGGTCGGGGCCGGAGCGGACGGCGACGGGGCGGGAGGCCCTGGCGCCGGCGGAGATCTCGGGAAGGGGAACCCCTTCACGAAGGCCGGCTGGAACATGACCGCCCAGTCGAAGCTCTACATCGCGAACAAGGTCGAAGCCGAGCGGCTCATGAAGGTCGCCGGCGTGGAACTAGGCGCCGTCGCTCCTGTGCGGTAGACTGGCGCCGGTAACGTATCGCCAGGCCGTGAGGGCTCGGCTCTATTCAACGAGAAGGAGACCCTCATCATGGCCGAAGTCCGAGTCGCGGATGTCGTAGTTCCGGAGATCTTCGCCCCCTACGTCCGAACCCTCACCGAACAGAAGACCGCCCTCATCGACTCCGGCGTCGTTGTCCGCGATCCAGCCCTGGACGGTTTGCTGGCCGGCGGCGGGACCACTTTCAACGCGCCCTCGTGGCGAGACAACGACGACGACTCGAACATCCTCGCGGACCGAGTCTCGACCGACGACCCGACCGACATCGCGGTCGCCGCGAAGGTCCAGTCGAACCAGGAGGTCGCGACCCGCTTGTCGCGGAACCAGTCCTGGAAGACGATGGACCTCGCCGGCGCCCTGGCTGGGGATGACCCGGCGAACTCGATCGCGTCGAACGTCGCGGCCTACTGGCGGAGACGCCTCCAGGCCGTGTTCGTGGCAACCTGGACCGGCATCTTCGCCGACAACGCCCAGGCGACACCGAACGACGACCCGCGGGCCGGCATCACGAACAACGAGGCCCAGGACGACCTCACGGTCGACATCTCGGGCGCGTTCACGCCCGGCGTCACGGACTTCTCGGCGGAGGCGTTCATCGACGCCATCACGACCGCCGGCGATTCCCAGAGCGACTTCGTCGCGGTCTTCATGCACTCGATCGTCTTCTCGAAGGCCCAGAAGAACAACCTCATCGACTTCATCCCGGACTCCTCGAACCCGCTCGCGGCGGACATCCCGACCTTCCTCGGCCGGCGTGTCATCGTGGACGACACGATGCCGAACGCGGCCGGCGTGTTCGACACCTGGATCTTCGGCGCGATGGCCTCGCGCTGGGGCGTCGGGAACCCGAAGGTCCCCGCCGAGGTCGATCGCGATCCCGAGCAAGGGAACGGCGGCGGCGGCGAGACGCTCTTCTCGAGGATCGAGTGGTCGATGCACCCGGTCGGCTACAACTTCATCGCCGGATCCGTAGCGAACCCCGACGGCGGCCCGACGAACGTCGAGATCGCCGACGGCGTCAACAACTGGGCCCGGACCTTCCCAGAGCGTAAACAGATCAAGGCCGCGCGCCTTGTGACGACCGAGTTCTAGGCCCCCCTAGACGGACCAGTCGGAGGCCGGCCGTGAGGGCCGGCTCCCCTCAACCAGGAGACCCGACCACATGAACGACACCGAAGACACGCCCTCGACCGACGAGCTCGCGAAGGAGCTCGCGGCCACGGAGGGATCCGCCTCACCCGAGACCGCCCCAGATCCAGCTCAAGACGAGCCGGAAGCGCCAGCGGCCCAGGCCGACCCGCCCGCCACGGATCCAGAACCGGATCCGCCGGCCGGCGACACCGAGAAGACCGCCGCCGCGGCCGTGAAGACCCAGGCGCCGGACACCGCCAACGGGTCAACCTCCCAAGCCGACAAGCGGGCCGCCGACACGACCAGGCGGAAGAAGGCGATCGCCGCCGCTCCGGATCCCGTCACCGTCGTCCAGGACGCCGAGGACAAGCGGAAGGCCGGGATCCAGGAGAAGCTCACGGCCGTCCAGGCCGAGCTCGACGGACATCTCGCCGGCGTCGAGACCTGCAAGACCCAGGCCCGCGAGCTCATGGCGGAGCTCTATCCTCACGCGACCCGGAGCGACACGCTCGTCACCGCCGTCCGCGGTCACATCGCGGCCCAGAAGAAGCTCCGCGCGACCCGAGCGGGGAACCCCGCCAGGATCGCGGAGATCCTCAAGGCGGCCGGGAGGTCGCCGATCGACCAGGCCTTCCACGTTCAACGAGCTCGCGGCGCCAGGCGCCCGGTCAGGTCCCCGCCGAAGCCGGCGGGAGGCGACAAGACGCCCGCGTCCGGTTCGGAGTAGCACATGGCGACACCGACGGGACGCCCCGCCGATGAGGCGCGCGGCTTCTTCGCTCGTGTGAGACGACGGAAGAAACAAGACCAGAAGGACTACGACATCGACGGCCTCGTGGCCTCGCCTCACGACTTCGGCGCGGCCGTCGCGAGCGCCGCCTTCCCGAACCCCTTGACGCTCCCGGCGAACGTCCGGATCCTGGCCGAGGTCCTCGCGGCCTCCGGCGCGATCCCCGCCGGCGACACCCTCTTCTCGGACGGAACGGCCGAGGCCCGGAACTCCGAAGACCTGGCCGAGCTCACGACGATCCGCGCCCTCTTCATCGAGGGCCGGGACTTGACCATCACGCGGGGCGCCGCGGCCGTGACGGGGACGCTCCAGATCTACTTCTTCGGACCGAAGAGCCAGCGGATTCTCATCGGGACCGGGACGTTCTCGTGACCGGGGCCGTCGAAGCCCTCCCGGCGTCCGCGCCCGCCGGCGTCAATGGCGGGCTCATCTCGACCGAGTATCGGTTCTCGACCTCGACCGTCGACGGCGATCCAGGGAGCGGCCGGTTCCGCTACGACGACGCGGTCCACGCGAGCGTCACCGAGATCTTCATCGACGAGATCAACAACAAGGGCGTCGACGTCTCGAACTTCCTCGCCCAGATCTCCGCCGGCGATCGGCTCTACATCCAGCAAGAGAACGACGCCTCGCGCTTCGCCGTGTGGAACGTCATCCTCGACGCGATCGACGAGACCGGCTGGTTCTCGATCGGCGTCTCCCTGGCGGTCGACGGGGCGACCCTGGCGAACAACGCGCGCGCCCTCTTCATCTGGGCGATCGCCGGGAACACCGACTTCGCCTTCCTCCGGCTCGACGCGACGAACGACCCGCTCACGGGCGAGCTCGAGACCCAGGACGTCGTCCCGACTAACAACCAACAACGGAGCGTCGGCCTCGTCGATCAACGATTCAACCGGATCCACGGGCGGCTCGGGATGTTCGTCGGCGAGTCGAACTCGTCCGGCGCGATCGTCTCGCCCCAGGGCGCGATCCGAACCTTCAACGGGACGGCCCCGACCGGGCTCATGATCGGGAACCAGGTCCGACTCGACACCGGCGTCACCGAGCTCCAGCTCCAGGGCGGCTCCTACAAGGCCGTCATGACCGCGGGGAACGTGTTCAGCTATTCGACCGGCGCGGCCCGGATCCTCAACATCGGCGGCGGCTCGCTGGCGTTCGGCTCGGCCTTTTCGTATGGCGCGGGCGACGCGGTCATCAACGTCACCGGCCCCGGCTCGTTCACTTGCGGCTATGCTTACACCGGCTACGGCGCGACCGGGAAGAACCACACGCTCCTCAACTCCGGGATCGGTTCGTTCCTGGCGGGC